>OGIE01000290.1_pt1 | contig 74603 bp, 45 predicted proteins | sample 1571581 | NCBI WGS metagenome assembly OGIE01 (sample SAMEA2582021, study PRJEB24529) | metagenome | biome: Human gut stool | place: China | collected 2011
AATGCCAATGATGGGTATCATCAATGCCAATGATGATAGGCATCAATGGCATTGATGATAGGCTCAGTCCTAATGACAGTATAGATGACAGTCAGACATTGTATAGCTGAGTTCATTACCATGTACTTATGAACAAAACCTTCATGAATAACCTCTCTTGAGAAAAATATCAGTTTTCTTATTGAGCTTTCCCCATCTCAACTGTATATATACCAAAAGGCAATAAAAATGGAAGCAAACTCTATTGTTAGAATCATACGAAAATATTTGTCGGGACGTTTCTCGCCCGAAACTGAGGAAAAGGTTCAGAGATGGATTATCAAAGACAAGTACCCGGAGGAAAAAGAGAAAGCCTCACTCGCCTATTGGAACGAAGTAGAAGCGAAATCCGATACGGACACTTACCTTGCCTTGGAACGGGTGAATAAAAGAATCGGTCATCAAAAGATGCGCCCCCTCCCCTTGCATCAAAAAATCGGCCGCATCGCAGCCGTACTCATTCCACTATTCATCCTAGCAGGAGGCTATCTTTACCATACTTCCACCCGGAATAATCTGATTGAGATTTCAGCAGCATACGGTGAAAAGAAACACCTCCTCCTGCCCGACAGCTCCGAAATATGGCTGAATGCCGGAACCGTTATCAAATACCCCAAACGCTTTTCTGACTCCCAACGCACCATGCACCTCGACGGCGAAGCCTACTTCTCCGTCAAAAAAGATGCCGCCCACCCGTTCATTGTAAATACTCCGCAGCTCTCCGTCAAGGTATTGGGAACCAAATTCAACGTAAAGGCTTATGCGGACGATAATTCAGTGACTACCACCCTGATAAGCGGCAAGGTAGAAGTCACCTCCCCCGCCCAGACCTCCCGGATATTGAAACCCAACGAACAACTGACCTATGACAAGCGCACCTCCGACATCAGCATTACGGAAATCCCCGCCAATGACACCGATAGCTGGATCACCGGAAAGCTAATATTCACCCATGCACCTTTCACCGAAATCATCCGGACACTGGAAAGGCGGTACAACGTAACGTTCACCACCTCCGTCAATATCCCCGCCTCCAAACGCTACACCGTCAGGTTCCTGAAAAACGAGAATCTGGACGAGATATTAACCGTACTGAAAGAAATGATTGGCTTCCGCTACCGGCAGGAGGGCAACGAAATAGAATTAAGTAATAACCCGTAAAACCCAGCAGCCTATGGAAGAAAAAAGGAACCGGATTGTAGCTTGAGACCATCAACCCGGTTCTGAGATGTTAATCCTTTTTTACTTTTAAACTAACAATAAAGTATTAACCCTACAAAGATAATGCAAATTGAGTGCAGAACTTTCATGCTTGCATGAAAAAGTTATGCCGAAATGCAGCTTATCTTATAAAAATGTACAATAATGAATCGAATAAGCATTAATAAGCAAATAAATAAAAACATTATTTTCCTGCTCTTCACCCTTCTCTCCCTTACCGCTACAGCGCAGGATGAAGGGAAAAGAATCACCATACAGAATAAAAATAGTTCGCTGAAAGAAGCCTTTGCCCAGATAGAACTACAAACCGGCTACAGCGTAGCTTATGAACTATCCGCCTTAGACGTAAAAAAACAACTCTCCCTTTCCTTCAAAAACCTGAGCATAGACAAAGCATTATCCCAAATCCTGAAAGGCACCCGCTATACTTACAAAATAACCGGCTACCACATCATCATCACCTCCCCGGACAAGCAACAACCGTTCGCCAAAGAAAAGACACAAAAACTAACTCAAACCATAAGAGGCGTCGTTATCGACTCCAAAACCAACATGCCGATAGAATTTGTCACCGTAAGAATCATAGGTAGCAATTCGCTGGGCACCACCACCGATAGTTTAGGCAGATTCCGGATAGACCACGTCCCGGTGGGGCGCTGCAACCTGCAAGCATCTTTTGTGGGCTACAACGCAAGCATCCTCAACGAAATCCCCGTGACTTCCTCCAAAGAAGTGTACCTCGAAATCCCACTCGACGAAAATGTTCACTCACTGGACGAGGTCGTCATACACCCCGAAGTCCGCAAAGACAAGCCCCTGAACGCTATGGCCATCACCGGCGGACGCATGATTAGCATGGAAGAAGCCGGCCGCTTTGCCAACGGCTTCGACGACCCCGCCCGACTAACCACCGCATTTGCAGGCGTGGCAGGCAGCATCGGGACAAACGCAATAGCCATCAGAGGAAACTCCCCCCAGTTCACGCAGTGGAGGCTGGAAGGTGTCGAAATTCCCAATCCCACCCACTTTGCCGACGTCTCCGGTCTGGGCGGCGGCTTCCTGTCCGCCCTGAGCACACAGGTCGTGGGCAACTCCGATTTCTATAACGGTGCTTTCCCTGCCGAATACAGCAATGCCTTATCAGGCGTTTTCGACATGCACATCCGCAACGGAAACAATCAGAAGTATGAGCATACCTTCCAGTTAGGAATTATGGGTATCGACCTTGCATCCGAAGGTCCCCTCAGCAAGAAGCAAGGCAGTTCCTACATCTTCAATTACCGTTTCTCCACCACTTCCTTGGCTACCGGAAACGATATAAACATGAAATACCAGGATCTTGCCTTCAAACTGAACTTCCCGACAAAGAGAGCCGGCACCTTCTCTTTATGGGGAATTGGCCTGATAGACCGCAACAAGCCCGAAGCCGAGGAACGGGAGAAATGGGAAACACAAGCCGACCGCCAGTCGGGCGAAACCAACCTGGACAAAGCCGCCGCAGGTGTGACTCACAAATACCTCATCAATACAGACACTTATATCCGTTCGTCACTCGCCGCCACCTATTCACAAGACCACACGATAGCCAATCAGCAGACAGAAGATGACCGGATAGTCCCCGTAGGAGACATCCGGAATTCCAAATGGGACGTTGTCTTCAACTCTTATCTGAATAAGAAATTCAGTCCCAACCATGTGAACAGGACGGGTATCACCCTCACAGGGCTGAAATATGACCTGGACTATAAAGTCAGCCCCTACTTCGGACTGGACATCCCCATGGAACAAATCTCAAAAGGTAACGGAGAAAGCGCCGTACTCTCGGCATACAGCAGTTCCGTCATCAACTTAAGCAACCGCCTCACCGCCAGTCTGGGCCTCACCGCCCAATACTTCACCCTCAACAAGAACTGGTCTGTAGAGCCCCGGGCAGCCATTAAGTGGTCTTTCACCCCGAAGCACTCCCTGGCAGCAGCCTACGGTCTGCACAGCCGCCGGGAGAAACTGGATTATTACTTCGTGGAACGCACCGTCAACGGCAAAACCGAATCCAACAAATATCTGGATTTTGCCAAAGCCCATCACTTCGGACTTACGTATGACTGGAACATCAACCCGTACATGCACCTGAAGATAGAGCCTTATTATCAATATCTGTTCCGCATCCCCGTCGAAGAGAATTCTTCCTTTTCCATCATCAACCACCAGGACTTCTATCTGGAAAGGATACTCAAGAACAAAGGAGTCGGCAAGAATTATGGTATCGACATCACCCTGGAACAATACATGAAAGACGGCTTCTATTATATGATAACAGCTTCCCTGTTCAAATCCCGCTATAAAGGCGGAGACAACATCTGGCGCAATACGCGACTGGACAAAAACTACCTGCTGAACGTCCTTGCCGGAAAAGAATGGATGGTGGGCCGGCTGAAACAAAATGTACTCAGCCTCAACGGACGCATCTACTTCCAGGGAGGCGACCGCTACACCCCGGTGGACAGGAAGCAAAGCATGATAGAACATGACATTGTATTCGACGAAACGAAGGCATACAGCGAAAAGTTCTCCCCGACTATCAACGGCGATATTTCCTTCAGCTACCGGATTAATAAGAAAAAGGTATCGCACGAGTTTGCCATCAAACTGCTGAATGTGGGCATGCGCACCGGAATGCATTTCTATGAATATAATGAGAAAACTAATAAAATCAAAAAGGTTGACGGCACAGGTTTAATCCCCAATATAAGCTATAAAATCTATTTTTAAAAGACACAAGGAAAACAACCAACAGTTCATTTCAATTCCCTCATAAACAAAAAAAGCGATTGTGACAAAAGTTTCTTTAACTTATGCACAACCGCTTTTACTTAAAACATCAATATATAATATAGTTTTTTTTACCTAAAAACACCCATCATCCAATAATAATTCTCTATCAGCTTATTGAATATCTTTTCCGCAGCTCCTACCTCTATCAGCCCCGGACCGTTATCCGCTCCAAATCCACCATAAGCCGCCGAACGGATATCAGGCAGGTACACCGGCCACTTCCCATTATTCCAAGTATATCCGAAAAGGAAAGGAATAACGTTATTGGGCTGCATCTCACGCTTCCAGTCTATCTGGAATTTAATGAAAGGTTCTCCGGGAACAGCAGCAATGGCAATGCGGTCGTTTATGGATATGACTGAGAAATAGACATTATACTTCAGGGATTTATCATGTCTACCGGTGAAGTGCAGAGAGTCAGTCTTTACCTTAATATCCGCTACATCATATGGGTTCGGGTAGATTTCCCTGGCAAGCTTAACCGTTTCAATAGAAAGCAATTTTCCCATACGGTCGATCAAATCATAATTGGAGGGACGCGGATCGTCTGGTCCCGTACGTCCACCGTCTTTAAACAATGGGGCCTGATTGCCGCCACCGCCTTGAACAAACAAACAATAGACCTGATTATTAAAAGCTTCTTCCGTATATTTCGTAGCATAACCTACATAATCGGCAGAAATTTCAAAGTTATTCCAGGCTACGTCCGGATGACAGGCATAATTCATGAGAATTACTTTGGGATTTCCTTTCGTATCTTCCAGTTTTATCACTCCTACGGAATTATCAACCGGTCCGTGCGGGATACGTTCCGGATTTACAGCCCGGTAATGATCGTCTCCCAACCAGGATTCGCGGGCACGCCCGTCTTCCCGCAGGATAAGGCGGTTGAAGCTCAGTTGGGGGAAAGTACGGTAACCGGCTGAAATACGCGCCTCAAACATAGATGTAGAGGCTTCTTTCAGCGCATTGGTGATTTGTGCTTCAAGCCATTCCTTCGGCCCTGCCTGTGAGGAGTGTGTATGTTGGGGGCAGAAATACACTTCCTGTAATTTAAATTGCTTTTTCAGTTTCTCTGCCAACGGAATGTTGGTATATCCACCTAAATCCAAAGCTACAAATGCAATACGCGAATCTCCCGCCTCAAGAATAAGGGATCTCGCATACAGCGAATCGTGCACCGGATAACGAGGATTGGGTGGAGTTATGTTCACTTTGCTGGTACCGGCCATTAACTTTTCCGCAGCGCCAGCATTCGCAGCAGAAAAAAGACTCATCAGTACACACAGTACTGTTAACCAAAAGTTTTGTGTTCTCATTTGAAATCTATTTAATTGATAATATGTACATTTCTCATTAATAAAGATGTCATGGCTCCACCGGAATAAGCTTGACTATCACGGTAGTAATAAGGTCCGGAGTCTTCTCCTCATTAGTATAGACAGGCGGCATCTTCACGCCTCCCACACCCTGCATAGCTTCGTCACCTCCCAGATATCTCAGGGTTTTCCATTCACCGTTCACAAAACGTCCTTCCCTGATAGTGCCGTAGCTAATGCCGGGACGCTTCTTGTTTTTTGAACTGAAAGAGATATTCACACTATAACCGGAAACCAGAAATTCATCTTCCGACAGTCTGATAACCAAGCCATATCCTTCATAAGGTTCTGCTGTATGATAATTAACATGCATTTCATAATCACCAAAGTCTATCCTGTCACTGGTATTCCCTTCCTGCATGAAACCTCTCATCCGGCCTGTTCCCTGTTCTTTTGCGATGAGCGGCAGCAGATTTCCCAGGACTTCATACGCAGCTTTCAGCGGATGCTTCTCATTATATACGCTATAATTGTCTATCGCAAAAGGTGAAAAACACATCGCATCAAATTCAGCCAGGGTATAGAACGCTTTGGCAGGCCCGCTCCATTTCTCACCCCGGAACAGAGCAACGGCCTCGGGCACAAATACCGGATTATCATTCCGGTCATACTCCTTCAGTTTCGAAATATAGTCTTCATTGTAATTATCCACGGCAAGGACATCTATCGCAGGGGCTGCCAACTGATAGATATCGAGCATCCGGGCATTCGGTCCTCCACTGGGATACTTTCCTGGTATGGGGTCTTTCGGATAAATGGTCCAGGCATTCACAAACATCGGTATCGGATAAGCCTCTTTTCCGGCAGAGGCGACTTGTTGAATATGACGGGCGTAATGCCACCCCATAAACATTTCATCAGCCAAATTATGGCTTTCATTGCCGAACAACTCCTGCCAGCTTCCTTGTGTTTTCTTTCCATTGACTTTCCACTGTCCGATTATCTCCGGTAGTATTTTCTTCTCATTCTTCGAGATATACTTCACAAGTTCTTCCGGAACATCCTTCCTAAAAAGTTCTTCTGCCTTGAGCGAACGGTCTCTGCTATCTCCCAGCAAGCCTACCTCATTCTCCACCTGTACCATCAGCACAGTTTGTTCCGCACTGTCTATCTGCCTGATATGGCTCATCAATGCACTGAAAGCTTTTGATTCGATATCAGTCAGTGCCTGTGTAAAGTTGGATAAATACGGAAGATTTCCACCATCCTGGCCTCTCATCCGGGGAAAGCGTTTCGTGTCTTTCATCACCCAATAGGGGGCATAGCCTGACGATCCATTCTTCCAACTTCCAAACCAAAGAAAGACAAGTTTCAGGTCATGTTTTCTCGCCTCATTGATAAGTCCGTCCACAACAGTAAAATCATATTTGCCTTCTTCGGGTTCCAGTTGTTCCCAAGTTACTGCAAGAAGAACCGTATTCAGATTGAGATTCTTCAGATTCCGCCACTTCGGAGCCATGCTTTCAAGTGTAGATGCACTCGAGTTCATCAGTTCTCCGGCCAGCATAACATAAGGTTTGTTATCCAGCACCAATTGCTTTACTCCACTCTTGTTTTTTACTATCTTCGGCAAGTCACGCGCCGACAGACCCAAGCCTGCTGACAGCAGGCATAACAGAAAAATACTAATTACTTTTTTCACGGTATTATTACTCTAAAGTTTAACGTTCACGCTATTTTTCGGCAATAATACACGCGGATACTTAAAAAAGCGATTAATTCTATATTAACTTAGGAAATGATTTATTATTTTTAATGCATGAACTAACCATTCACAGCAAATGTTATATCAATAAGAACTTTAAAACACAACTATCATGGAAAAGTATCTGATTCATAGTAACGAATTGCATTTCATTAATAAGGAACGCATTCACCAGGCGGTAGAGAAAATGGTAGAGTCACTGGACATGGCGGCAGGTTCCACCCGAGGCTTTGACTTGTACACTGTAGTAGAAAGCTACTTCGCTGATCTTGAGAAACGAAGGGAAATCAACCATTTACTACATATCGAAAAGAATGAATGTGAAGAAATAGAAGAAGAACTCGGAGTATATGAGATGTAAAGAAAATAACAATATTCATAGTAAGTAATAACAATAAATGAAGAGGAGCATCACAGTAAGTGCAATGCTCCTCTTCATTTATATGACGATCAGCCCTTCGCCTGATGTACCGTCAGTTGTGGGAAAGGGAAGCCGATGCCCTCCTTATTAAATACGGAGTAAATGTTTTTGTTCATATCGAAATAAACTCCCCAATAGTCCTCACTCTTCACCCAGGCACGGATGATGACATTCACACTGCTTGCATCGAGTGCATGAAGGGCAACGAAAGGTGCAGGGTCACCAAGTATCCGTTTATCTTCAGCAATAATGCGGCGGGTGGTTTCTTCTACTTTATCAAAGTTTTCGCCATACTCTACGCCAATCACCCACTCTACACGGCGGGTATTTTCACGACTGTAGTTGGTCACCGTGCCACTGCTCAATGCACCGTTCGGGATATAAATCACTTTATTGTCACCGGTAAGCAGAATAGTATGGAAAATTTGGATTTCGCGTACTGTACCTGTCACACCTTGGCTTTCAATCAGGTCACCTACTTTATAGGGACGAAGCAATAAGACGATTAGCCCGCCTGCAAAGTTCTGTAAGTTTCCGGACAATGCCATACCGATAGCCACACCGGCGGATGCCAGCAAGGCGGCAAACGACGTTGTTTCTACTCCTAACTTACCGATAACGGCGATAATCAACAGGATAGTCAGCAGAATATTCACCAGACTCTTCACAAAACTCTGGATACTGGCATCCACGTGACGTTTTGCCAGCACTCTGGCCAACATTTTATTAAGGAAGGAAATCAGGAAACGTCCGACAATGAAAACCAATACGGCGCCAATGATATGACCGCCTGCGTTCACTCCCCAATCTATCAGTTGTTGAAGGAAGATTTGTAATTTACTGAAACCGTCTTCCACTACAGTTTCGGCGGCAGGAGCCGCTGCTTGCAAAAATAATAACATAATAGTGTTCGTTTGATGTTAATAAATACATTTTCCCTGCAAGGCTATCAGACACTTGCAGGGTTACAAAATTAACAAATATCTCCGATTATCGTTCACTCCATTTGCTGGTTTCAATGAAAACGGCTACTTTTGCCATCGATTTCAACTAAGGGGTGCCCTAATACGACGGGCTGAGATCACACCCACTGACCTGATCCGGGTAATGCCGGCGGAGGGAAAAAGAAGAAAAGTTCCCCTTTTCTGTATTAATCTTTAATAGTTAAAATTGTAATGAGAAAACATGCAATGGCGGCCTGCCTGTTGACGGCAACGCTGAGTGTCTGTGCGCAGACGCATGAGAAGGACAGCTTGCGGGTGATAAGCCTGCAGGAAGTAGAAATTATCTCCACCCGTGCCACGGGAACTACTCCGGTGGCATTTACCAATGTAAGTAAAGAGCAACTTAAGAAACAGAACTTCGGGCAAGACATTCCCTATCTGTTGTCGTTCACACCGTCTGTACTAACAACGAGTGATGCGGGTGCAGGTATCGGCTACACTAGTATCCGGGTGCGTGGAACAGATGCTACACGCATCAACGTAACCACCAACGGCATACCGATGAACGATGCGGAAAGCCATTCCATATTTTGGGTAAATACTCCCGACCTTGCCTCTTCACTTCAGGACTTGCAAATTCAACGCGGTGCAGGAACTTCCACAAATGGAGCAGGAGCATTCGGAGCCAGTATCAATATGAAGACACAAGGCATTCTGCCTACACCGTATGCAGAGTTCTCAGGCTCTTACGGATCATTCAACACTCATAAGGAAACGGTAAAAGTAGGCACTGGTCTCATCAATGGGCGATGGGGATTCGATGCACGTTTGTCTAATATCCACAGTGACGGCTACCGCGACCGTGCCAGCGCCGACCTGAAGTCCTATTTTGTGCAAGGCGGATATTACGGCGACAAGACCACCGTCAAATTCATCACCTTCGGCGGAAAAGAAGAAACATATCATGCCTGGGATGGTCTGAAGAAGAAAGTACTGGAAGATGATCGTACATACAATCCCAACGGCGCCATAGAAGATGCCCAAGGAAATGTAATCGGGTTCTATGACAACCAGATAGATTACTACCGCCAGACGCATTACCAATTATTACTGAACCAGATATTGTCTTCTTCGTGGAAACTGAACATAGCACTGCACTACACTGACGGTTACGGTTACTATGAGGAATACAAAAATCGGCGTACACTGGTGGAGTATGGGTTGACACCATTTGAAACAAACGGCACCACCATAGAGAAATCGGACCTTGTACGCCGCAAACTGGTGGACAGTGGTTTCGGCGGTGGTATATTCTCTTTTGATTATAAAGGAAACAAGTTAGATGCCTCCATCGGTGGCGGACTGAATTATTATAAGAATACCCATAACGGCAAAGTGGTATGGGTGAAGAATTATCTGGGTGAGCTTGCCCCTGATCATGAATATTACCGCAACATCGGACGGAAAACAGATGGTAATATCTACGCAAAGGTAAATTATGAGCTACTGGATGGAGTTAGTTTATATGCCGATATGCAATATCGTTATCTGCGCTACAAGATAAACGGCAATAACGACAAGTGGGATTGGACAGCCGACCCGGCACACTTGCAACCGCTGAATATTGACGAAGATTTCAGCTTCTTCAATCCTAAAGCCGGTATCTTCTGGAAAATTAATCCCTATAACAATCTTTATGCCTCCTTCAGCGTGGCAAACAAAGAACCTACACGTAACAACTATACGGACAACCTGTTTGCCGCGCAACCCAAATCAGAACGGATGTTCGACTATGAACTGGGCTATACCTTCCGCAAAGGTTGGTTCAATGCAGGCGTCAACCTGTACTATATGGATTATAAGAATCAATTGGTGCTGAATGGACAATTGAACGAAATCGGAGAACCCGTAGCAGAAAACGTGAAGGACAGTTATCGCATGGGCATCGAGTTGATGGCAGGCGCCCGCATCACCAACTGGCTGCGATGGGATGTCAATGCAACCTGGAGCCGCAACCGCATCAAGAATTACACCGAATATCTGAGTGATGTGAATGAGGACGGGGAAAATATATATAGCGAAAGTTGGGGCATCTCGCAGACCACCCGCTATATCGGCACCACTCCCATCTCTTTCTCACCGGACTTCATGGCAAACAGCCTCATCTCTTTAGATTATAAAGGTTTTAATGCATCTTTGCAGACACAATACGTCAGCAAGCAATATTTAAACAATGCCCATCAGGAAGACTGTACATTGGACGCTTACTGTGTAAGTAACCTGAACCTCGGATACACTTTCAAACTGAAAGGGCTGAAATCTGTTAATGTAGGTGTGACGGTCTATAACCTATTTGACGAAACCTACGAAAGCAACGGTTATGCATCAGGAAGTGCAGTGTACGAAGGTCACGGTAAGAATCAGATAAAGAATAAAGATAGTAAGTTTCTCCACACCTCCAATTATGCAGCCTACTATCCCAATGCAGGTATTAACGCGCTGGCACATATTACGCTGAGCTTTTAGTATATGGAGCAAACTCTTGAAATAATAGGAACAATCGTCGGGCTTGTCTACCTTTGGCTGGAATACCGGGCGAGTATCTATCTTTGGATAGCGGGTATCATCATGCCCGCTATCTACATCTTCGTCTATTACGATGCCGGGCTATATGCCGACTTCGGAATAAACATCTACTATCTCGGTGCGGCAGTGTATGGCTGGATGATGTGGAAATACGGCAGCTTTGTCAGGAGGAAACTACATCTCCGCACGGAAGAAGAACAGGAACTCCCCATCACCCGTATGCCCTTGCGTTATTATCTTCCTCTCGGTATTGTATTTGTCGTTACCTTCATCGGCATTGCCTGGATACTAATAGAATTTACCAACAGCAATGTTCCCTGGCTGGATTCATTCACCACCGCCCTCAGCATCGTCGGTATGTGGATGCTGGCACGTAAATATGTGGAACAATGGTGGGCATGGATTGTAGTAGACGTCGTCAGTGCCGGACTATATGTTTATAAAGGACTTGATTTTACTGCCGGACTATATGCCCTTTATACAATAATCGCTATCTTTGGCTACTTCAAATGGAAGAAAATGATGGAAGAAGTGATTAATGATTAGTGATTAGTGATGAATGATTAGTGATGAAAGAAGATATTGATAAGAAATCGGTAGACCTCTGTGCCCTCTATGGTGAACCGGAAGCAGTAATCCTTGCAAATGGCGATTACCCCACCCATCCCATCCCTTCGCAAATATTAGCGAACGCTCCCTATGTGGTTTGTTGTGATGGTGGTGCGGATACTTATATAGCACAAGGTCATGTACCGAACATAATTATCGGTGACGGCGACTCATTAAGCGAAGAAAACCGCCGGAAATATAGTCACATCCTTCATCATATTTCCGACCAGGAAACAAACGACCAGACGAAAGCCGTCAATTTCCTCATGGAGCAGGGAAAGAAAAATATCGTCATCGTCGGAGCCACCGGCAAACGGGAAGATCATACATTAGGGAATATCAGCCTTCTTATCGACTATATGCGTGCCGGAGCCAACGTCCGCACATTTACGGACTACTGCGTTTTTATCCCTTGCCGCCACACACATACTTTTTCCAGCCAACCGGGAAAGCAAGTCTCCATCATCAACTTCGGTGCCCACGGTCTGCGTGGCGAAGGTCTGGTCTATCCTCTCAGTGACTTCACCAACTGGTGGCAAGGCACATTGAACGAATGTACGGGAACGGAATTCACTGTTCATGCAGAAGGAGAATACTTGGTAGTGATAAACTATTAGTGATTGGTGATTAGTGGGCTGCGTTATTATGCCGCATGGCACTAATCACTAATCATTAACCCCTAATCACTATCTTCTCCTCTCCGCTACCTCCACAAAGTACACACTCAAGCATATCATCCCGATAGCCACTCCCTGTTCCCAGGTGAAACGGTCTTGTCCGGCAATATAAGAAACAACACTGGTCACAATCAATATCAGATAGCCATACATAGCTACTACGGTTGTTTTCAGATATTTCAGTCCGATAGGCATCAACCAGTAGCTGAGATATGTAGGAAAAATGAGGATGAAGGTCAATATCAGCCACGGCATCCAGTGCCACGTGCCATGAGTAGCGTCGGTGAACAACGGCGCGTCCCATCCGAAGATAGTAGATATCACCAGACCGGACAGCGCCGCGCCCCCAAACACATATTTCATTACGGTCACCAAACCAATCTCTTCCAGCAACTTCTTACTCAGTATCAGGTAAATGGCAAAGAAAACCGAACTGAGCAGGCACAGCATATTGCCCGTCAATGCATCGTGTGCCAAGTCATTGCTCCCCTGCGTCAATATACAGAGCAGTGCACCGCCAAAGCCGAGGGAGATGCCAATGATTTTCATCAGCGTAGCCCGCTCGTGCAGGAAGAAAACAGAGATAAGAAACACCCAAATAGGTTGCAGAGAATTGAAGATGGCACTGCTGACAGGTGTCGTCTTACTGATTCCCAGCAGATAGCAGAACATAAAACCATACATGCCGAATGCTCCCAAGCAAAGTAACCCGATACGCTGCCGCCGTGTGATAGGCGCTTCTTTCACAAACCAGCCTGTCACCCAGAACGCCACGGCAGCAAAAGTACAACGCACCGTGACGCCCGTCAATGCGCCCATCCACACGGGCAGCAGGTATTTCAGGGCATTCATATTCAATCCCGCCAATATACGCGAGCCTACTAAGCTTAGGTTAGCCTCCAGTTTCTTATCTTTCATTCGGATATCGCAATTTTGGTTTCAAGGACAGAGAACGCAGAGAGAAGAAAAATGTTCAGACCGCATGGATATTCCAAAACTATTCGTATCTTTAGGATGTTCTATGAAAAACTAAGGAGGATAACCCTATGACAAACAACAAAGAAAAAGTGACACCGCGTACTCAAACGCCGGATGAACCCCAGAGCAAGGAACAAGTGCTCGTATTCTCGCATCAATTGCGCCGGGATATTGAAACAGCCTGCCGCCAGTTGGATAATCGTGAAGGACAGAACAACTTAACAATAAACAAGGAGGTAACAGAATGGCTAAGCAAGTAATATGGTCGCTCGTCGCCAAGAAACAGTTGAAGGAAGCATTCCAGATACTAAAACTAAAGAATGGGAATAATGAGGTTGGTGAAGTGCTCTATGTACAATTACAGAACATATTACACCGCATCAGCATGAATCCGTTCATCGGACAAACGACAGAAGTAGAAAATATACGCTACATCATTCCTCACCCGGGATATACACTTTTCTATCGACATAGCCTCAAGAAGATAGAAGTTGTTGTACTATGGGACAACCGACTAAAAATGGGGGAACTGAAGGTGATCCCCAAAAAGGAATGAGATGTAAAAAAAGTAAATAAGTGGCGAATTATGGTTGAACAAATTCCATAGCATGCCATGTATACCATCTTTGTGTGAACTCATCACCCAAGTTGTATTGATTGGCAACATTACGTACTGTCTCCAAATTCAAATTATCAGGTAAACGGAGAAGTGCGTTTGCAGCACAAAGGGTTTTATATTCTTCATCAAGAATAATCCTTTTACGGAGAGACAGGTTATCATCTCCGATATAAGTTCTGTGACTTACCATGCATTCTGACACCAGTCTGCCAATCATGACACCTTGCTCTGATATAAAATAGTATGAATTATCAGGTTGCCTGACATAAAGAGTATTATTATTTTTCATGCTAAAATACTCAAATGCATTATAATTACCAGTTTCCAGATTATAATACCTGAGGTAACGTTCTCTGTATCTCTGCATAAAATGTGGAGTATACTCAAGAACAAGAGGATGTCTATTGCTCGATAATGCAATATATCCGCAAGTTTCCTGACCGATTATCGGAGCGTAAATAAGAAGTGCAACACCTTCATTGAGAGCAAGAAATGCAATGGTCCAAGAATTATTCCGCTTTGTCGTGACTACCATTCTTTTAATAAATCTTCCGATAAAGTGTTCTTGCCTGTGGCGCTTTCCACAACGATCCATAAATAAATCGATTTTGGTCTGCAATATTGAAAAATCTTTCATTGCTTCAGCACATAACTCTTCGGACGACATTGACGATACAAACATGTTTTTATCTTGTTTATGGTTAATGCGAACCAGAAATTGCATAAATACCTTTCTATAACGGTTATGAGTTAAATGACAAAAGAATTATTTTTAGACATAAGAATTAGCTCATGTCTGTACTATTATAAGTCTATTTCAACTCCTTGTTCGCAACATTAATGAATATGGGTACAAAGGTACGAAAAAACAATCCAACATAGTTAGCAGAGGCCTTTTTTCATGTTATAATAATATTATCCTTGAGTAGTTACTGATTTTTTGTCAAGAGCAGATTTATGCATTCTTAACTCCGGTAAGTTGTTTATCACTACTGTCCTTAGTAGCATACCTCTGAAACAGATGGTCTGAATCTCTCAAACGCATCATGTGTTTCATGCAAACAGATGATGCGTTTGCCACAAGTAGATGATGTGTTTTCCACAGTTGAATAAGGCAAATTCCACACCCTAACTGGGTAAATGCCACATTAATTGCCTGTTAGAGTGTGGAATTTCAGTTATTAAGATGTGGCATTCGGGAAGATCAAATGTGGCATTTCAGATGGGATAAAAAAAGAGAGGAGAAGCAACGCCCCTCCTCTTATGCTAATTTAAACTTGAATCTGAGTTAAAATTACGGTTACAAATATACTATATTGAAACACCAAAGTCAAGCTTTCGGGTCTTTATTTCTTCCTGCTTAAAGAAATTCCGCTCTTTATAGCGACAATAGATAACTTTTAAAATCAGCAAATTCCTTTGTCATCGATAGGCTTTGCTTTTCACCTTGCATGAAAGCTTTCAGTTTCGCAGGAATTTCTACGGTTTCGCCGATAATACCTTCCACGGTTTCGAGGAATTTTGCCGGATGCGCCGTCTCCAGGAAAACGCCAGTTTCACCTGATTTCAATCCTTCTTTCAGAGCACGGAAACCACAGGCTCCATGTGGGTCAAGCAGGTAATGACATTCCTTCCACGCTTCACGCATCGTTTCAGCAATCTGTTCATTAGTATAAGTAGTACCACTGATTTCAGTAGAAATGGCTGCATGGCTGCCTCCATAAAGTTCGAGCACACGAGCAAAGTTACTCGGATCGCCCACATCCATAGCATTGGCAATGGTGGCGATAGAGGGACGCGGACTATAAACACCGGTCTGTAAGTATTGATAAAAGATATCATTGCGGTTATTGGCAGCAATGAAACGCCTCACAGGCAGCCCCATACGTTTACCGAACAATCCGGCAGTGATGTTTCCGAAGTTACCACTCGGAACACAGATAACGGCATCGTTCGCCTTGTCTATCTTCTTCAGTTGAGCATAAGCATAGAAGTAATAGAAAGCCTGCGGTAAGAATCGTGCTACATTAATGGAATTGGCACTGGTAAGTTGCAGATGCTCATTCAGTTCCTTATCCATAAAAGCAGACTTCACCAACGCCTGGCAATCATCGAATGTACCGTCTATCTCAAGGGCTGTGATATTCTGTCCGAGAGTCGTAAATTGTTTCTCCTGTATTTCGCTGACTTTCCCTTTGGGATAAAGCACATATACATGAATACCCTCCACACCGAGAAAACCATTAGCTACCGCACTTCCCGTATCACCGGAGGTAGCAACCAACACATTGACTTGTTTCTTACCTTCTTTTCTGATGAAGTATCCTAAAAGACGGGCCATGAAACGTCCGCCCACATCTTTGAAAGCAAGCGTCGGGCCATGGAAAAGCTCGAGTGAATAAATATCTTCCGTCACCTTCACTAAAGGAACATCAAAATTCAATGTATCGTAAACGATTTGTTTCAATGTATCGGCAGGTACATCTTCCCCAAAAAAAGCATCGGCTACGCGATAAGCAATCTCCTGAAAAGAAAGAGTATCGATACTATCATAAAAATCTTGCGGCAAAGGTTTAATGCTATACGGCATGAAAAGTCCTTTGTCAGCAGCAAGTCCCTTCACTACGGCTTCTTCCAGACTGGCGTCGGGAGCTTGTTTGTTGGTACTGTAATATTTCATAATCAGCTTTTCATAAATTCATTAATAAACTCATCTTCCTTCAACAATCCGCAACTTCCTTCACAAACAGACACTTCATCAAAGGTCTGTACACTATCCGGTTCGATACCCGGATACCAGATGAAGAAAGGAATCGGTTCATTGGTATGTGTGCGAAGCTCACATGGAGTAGGGTGATCGGGCAATACGGCAATAGCTACCGGTTCCTCCCAATCTTTCACGGCTTCATATATAGGACCTACAGCACGGCTGTCCAAATTTTCGATCGTCAGAAGTTTCAATTCCACATTTCCTTCATGTCCCGCCTCATCGCTGGCTTCGATATGCAGATAGACGAAATCGTCCGTTTTCAAGGCTTCCAATGCGGCAGCCACTTTGTTCTCATAATTGGTATCGTACAATCCGGTAGCACCTTCCACTGTCAAGCGACGCAAGTCCGCATAATATCCGATACCATTGATCAAGTCTACAGCAGAAATTACTGCCCCCCGTTTCACTTGTGGGAACTTATCAGACAAACGTTCCATTTTAGGACGATAGCCGGGACTCCAGGGCCAAATACTATTAGCCGGATCTTTCCCTTCCACCATTCGCTTCTGATTCAACGGGTGATTTTTCAAAAGCTCCTGCGAACGCAGGATAAGGTCATTAATCAAATCAGCAGTTTGTTGCGGAGTCAGTTCTGCACCGCCTTCGGGAACTGTTATATTCTCCGTACCCGGCATCGGTTTCACCAGTAACGGTCGGAAAGGTTTCAACGGCACATCGTGCGGTGGCGTACAGTCGATACGCTTATCTCCACCTTTGATCACCAATAAATGACGATATTGCACGCCTGTATAGAAACACACCCGCTCATTGCCCAGATGTTCCTGCAAGTACTTCACCAATACATCGGCTTCTTCCGTTGTGATGTGTCCGGCAGAATGGTTTTTAATATGATCACCTTCAATGCAAATGATGTTACAACGCATTGCCATCTCGCCCGGCTTCAAATCTACACCGATGCTGGCAGCTTCCAAAGGTCCTCGTCCTTCATAAACTTTCGGCAGGTCGTAGCCCAGAACGGACATATTCGCTACCTCACTACCGGGATGGAAACCATCGGCAACAGTCTTCAACCGTCCCGTACGCCCCATGCTCGCCAGTTTATCCATATAAGGCGTCTTGGCATATTGCATCAGCGTCTTACCGCCCAATGACTCCACAGGCCAATCCGCCATTCCATCGCCTAATATGATTATATGTTTCATTTTATTAAACATTTGCAATACTCATGATATCCGCAAATACACCTGCCGCCGTTACTCCGGCACCGGCTCCGTATCCTTGTATCATCATCGGATATTCTTTATAACGTTCCGTAGTCAGCAGAATGATATTGTTACTACCTTCCAGACCATAGAACGGATGGTTCACACCCACTTCCTGCAAGCCGACGGATGCCTTGCCGTTTTCCAGTTTAGCAACGAAACGCCAATGCTTGTTCTCTGCTTCCAACACCTTACGGCGGGCCTCGAAATCTGCATCCAGGCTTGGCACTTTCTTCCAGAAGTCATCCAACGTACCTTCAAAGAAATCATCGGGCACAAACAGGTTCTTTTCCACATCCGACTGTTCCAGTCTGTAGCCCGCTTCACGCGCCAGAATCACCAGTTTGCGGATCACGTCTTTGCCGCTAAGGTCGATACGCGGGTCCGGCTCGGAATAGCGTTCTTCCTGTGCCATCTTGATGGTCTTGCTGAAAGGAATATCCGCACTAATCTTGTTGAAGATATAGTTCAGCGTACCGCTCAGCACGGCTTCAATCTTCAATATTTTGTCACCACTATGGATAAGGTCATTGATTGTATTGATAATAGGAAGTCCCGCACCTACGTTCGTCTCAAAGAGATACTTCACACCACGCTGGCGGGCAATCTGTTTCAGTTCACGATAATTCTCGTATTCAGAAGAAGCGGCAATCTTATTGGCAGCCACTACGGAAACGTTGTGCAACAACAGGTCTTTGTATAAAGAAGCCACTGCCGCGCTTGCCGTACAATCCACAAATACGGAGTTGAAGATATTCATACCGATAATCTCGTCGCGCAAAGTTTCCAGCGTACTCGGTTTTCCCTTCTCTGCCAGTTCCTTGCGGAAGTCAGTCAGTTCAAAACCTTCGCGGCTGAACATGGCACGGTCTGCATCAGCAATACCTACAATGTGCAACTTCAATCCGTTCTCCACCATCAGCTTCTGTTGCTGGCAACGAATTTGCTCTACCAGACTACCGCCCACCGTACCTACACCACAGATAAACAGATTCAGTACCTGATATTCCGACAGGAAGAAAGAGTCGTGGATAACGTTCAGTGACTTGCGCAATGATTTAGAATCCACAACGAATGAGATATTGGTCTCTGAAGCACCCTGCGCACAGGCAATCACATTGATACCGTTACGTCCCAGCGTGCCGAACAACTTTCCGGCAATACCCGGCGTATGCTTCATATTCTCACCTACGATAGCCACCGTAGCCAGGTTCTTTTCCGCCTGTATCGGAGAAATCTCTCCCATCTCGATTTCCTTGGCAAACTCTTCATTCAGCACTTCACAAGCCAGGTCGGCATCCGCATTGCGCACACCGATAGACGTGGAGTTCTCCGAAGAAGCCTGAGACACAAGGAACACGCTGATACCATTCTTCGCCAACGCCTTGAAGATGCGGTAGTTCACACCAATCACACCTACCATACCAAGACCTTGCACGGTAATCAGGCTCGTATCGTTAATGGAAGAAATACCCTTAATCGCTTTGGTTTGCGGGTCGGAAACTTCTTGTTTGATAATCGTTCCCGTTCCTTCGGGATTAAATGTATTCTTTATTAATATAGGAATATTCTTGTGGCAAACCGGGTAAATAGTCGGCGGATATACCACCTTGGCACCAAAGTTACAAAGCTCCGTTGCCTCCACATAACTCAGTTCGTTGATGGTGTAAGCCGTAGAAATCACACGCGGGTCGGCAGTCATAAAGCCATCCACATCCGTCCAGATTTCCAGTTGGTCGGCATCCAGTGCAGCCGCAATCACCGCAGCCGTATAATCGGAACCACCACGCCCCAGATTCGTTACATCTCCCGTCACCTTATCAGTAGAGATGAAACCCGGCACTAATGAACGTTTCGGCAGTTCGCTGAACGTTTCGCGGATCAGGTCATTCGTCAAATCCGTATCCAGCACATACTTAGAGTGTTTCTTCTCTGTCTTGATGAACTTGCGGGAATCGAACCATTTCGCTCCCGTCAGTTCTGCCACAATGATGGACGACAGGCGCTCACCATAGCTGACAATCGTGTCTGATGTCTTTTGCGAAAGGTCTTTTATCAGATAAATACCCTGGAAAATATCTTTCAGTTCATTGAGTAATTCACCTATCTGGCGTTGCAGTTCCACTTGCGCCGCACCAGCAGGAATCACTTCCTTAATCATTTCTACATGGCGGTAAACGATTTCACGGAACTCATTTTCATAGGCAGCGTCGCCGGTGGCAGCCATTTTCGACGTGTTTATCAGCTTGTCTGTGATGCCGCCCAGCGCGGATACCACCACAATAACCGGTTCTTCTACTGCTTCTACAATTCTCTTGACGCTCAAAATACTGTTCGCGGAACCTACGGACGTTCCACCGAATTTAATTACTTTCATTTCCTTTATAATTATTGATAAGGTTGATACAATGTGTCGAGAACAGGACATCGGTGCCTGTATTGACTTGAATTAAAATAAGAAAAGCTGCTAAAAATAGTGTAACACGTAGAAACACAAATACTATCCATTAACCCCTAAGGGTCATGGTCATGCACATGGATGTGACTGTATGTTGATAGTACTTGTTCATACTCTCTGTTTCTTTCTTTATTGATAAGTGTCGCAAAAGTAATAATAAAAACATTCAATCTATCACATTTTGTGGTTTTTTTGTAATAAAAATATAGAAAGCCGCAAAAAGAGGCAGAAATATGCAAAAAGACAAAGTGACATTTTCACACATTTCAGCACGGAATTCCTATAACACGGCCGCACTTTTCTTACATTTTGTTATCCAATTCAAGATATATCATTATATTTGCACTAAATTACCGTAAGAGAATGCGTATGAGCCCAAATATAACTTCCATTTTGCTAATCTATACCGGTGGAACCATCGGAATGATAGAAAACCCCGAAACAGGTGCTTTAGAGAATTTCAATCTCGAGCAACTGAAAAAGCACGTACCGGAGCTGCAAAACTTCACATTCCATATCGATACTTACCAGTTCGATCCTCCGATGGACTCCTCGGATATGGACCCGGAAGCCTGGCGCAAACTGGTACACATCATCAGTGACCATTATGACAAATATACCGGCTTCGTGATTCTGCACGGCACTGATACGATGGCTTACACCGCATCCGCCCTCAGCTTTATGCTGGAAGGTTTGAGCAAACCTGTCATTCTCACCGGCTCACAATTGCCCATCGGCGTGCTCCGTACGGACGGAAAAGAAAACCTTCTTACCAGTCTTGAAATAGCCAGTGCACGTGACGCAAAAGGCAATCCGCTTGTACCCGAGGTCTGCATTTTCTTTGAGAATCACCTGATGCGCGGCAATCGTACTATCAAGATGAATGCAGAGAACTTCAATGCATTCCGTTCATTCAATTATCCTGTATTGGCAGAAGCAGGTATCCATATTAAATACAACAATGTGCAAATCCGCTTTAAGGAAGTTGAACGGGAACTGAAGCCACATTATTTATTAGATACCAATGTAGCTATATTGAAACTCTTTCCGGGTATTCAGGAAAATGTAGTGTCAAGTATATTGGGTATTGAGGGATTGAAAGCTGTTGTGCTCGAAACGTACGGTTCGGGAAATGCTCCTCGCAAAGAGTGGTTCATCCGCCGTTTGCGAAATGCTTGCGAGCAAGGGATAGTTATTGTCAACGTCACCCAGTGCAGTGCCGGAACCGTAGAGATGGAACGTTATGAAACGGGCTATCAGTTAATGCAGGCGGGAGTGCTTTGCGGATATGACAGCACGACGGAGTCAGCCGTTACAAAACTCATGTTTCTACTGGGGCATGGCTACACGCCTGATGAGGTACGAAAGAGAATGCGTACTCCGATGGCAGGAGAAATCACCATCTAAATACGTCTCATAATTAGTTTGTCTAAATAACACATAAGGGTCGTCTATCAGTATTCCCGATAAGCGGCCCTTATACTACCATGTATCAAATCAGGTACTATTACCCCTCCGTCAACTTATACTCTATAACTGTTATTGAATACTTTTTCAAAGTTATATCTTTATCTTTCACATCTCTTTGTTGCCACACAGGAGCCAGATCCTTATCATCCTTACCGAAATACTCCCAGCATTGAACTACTTTAGCATCAACTTTACCAGGAATAACAATATTCACATTCTCCTCCCTGTCACCTTTATTAATAAGGTACACAAACAATTGATCCTTTTGAGGAGAATAACTCGCATAAGATATAATATATCCTTTTGATTCGGACTTTATCATTTTATCGCCCATAAACTGATTCCAGATCAGCAACGAATACCCCGTAGGGTTGATATTCCCATTTGAATCAATAGCGTCGTGATCTGTCTGAGGCTGTTCTTCATTATTCAGCCAACGGGTATTCCAGAAACACGAAAACTCTATCTGCGGCTCTAACAGTAATTGACCGGTCATATCAAAATTCACAATTGCATGCCCCATATCATTAGTTCCATGCCAAAGTCCGGCCCAATCAATTGTTCCATATTCAGCAACTATCAATTTCCACTTACCGAGTTGTTCCGGTGTGGCATACTTATTCATAGCATTGAGTGCTGTTTGTGCAGGCCATATCAGACAACGAGTAGTATCTTTATAGCTTTCATATCCGGCATTGAAATTAAAAACACCATAGTTACTCACACATAAACGATCAATATAATCCCCAGCCTTGGTTATAATCGCTTTAAAGAACTCATCACTATCGCCATTAGGAATAACTAAGATGGAGGGATCTACTGCCTTCATGGTTTTTGAAAAGTCTATGACATCTTGAGCATAGATATCAACAGTGGAGTTCTCATTATTCTTATTCCAACTCTCATTACCTATCATCCAATAACGCACATTGTACTTTTTCTTAATGTTAGCATACCTCACCCATTCAGCAGCATGTTTAATTAATGCCTCTCGACTGGAGACCCTTTCTCCTTTTTCAGGTTTACGTAAATAATTATCAGCAGCAATTACCAATACAGGTTCAGCTCCAGCATCCCGGCAAACTTTCATGAATTCATCGAAATCCAAAGGGTCATAAACAAACTCTCCATCTTTAAAAACTCCGGGATAATCATCCAACCCAATTGTTCTCGCCAATGAAGTATGCGATTCTTCATAAGGCGGTATGCTGAAAAGATATAAATCCGATTTCTCACCACCCGGATATCGCAAATATTTTGTTCCTAGTTCTTTTACTGCTTCTGTTACGTTCTTCTTTGCCTCAGGAAAACGCCCGCCATCCATTATAAAATTCAGATTAATTCCTACCGGATGCTTTGACACATCACTGACAATACTATCCGTATATACTGTAATAGCTATTGCATCACTCACTCTATGGCCACAAGAGTTAAATAAAAACAGAACTAAAGTTGCCGTTATCAGCAGATTCTTTTTCATGGTTTTATAGCTTAATTAATAGAATTGATTATTCAAATTCCCGATATGCTCCAAAACGCGCCAAGCGGTCTTCACCTAAATTATCCGGAATTATATATGAAGATTCTCCTAAAGCCTTGCATATTTGACGCCACATATCCGTACGATTATAAGTTTGATGTACTTTCTGAAATTTAATAGACAACAACAAGTCTTTAGCAGCTTTATATTGTTTTTTATCAATAAGTAGTTGTACCCGCCTTTCGGCAATCCATTCATCTGCAGAAGCATCAACTTTACTCAGCCATTCCTCGCGTTTAGCAAGAGCCCTACTCCCCAACTGACGCAACAATTTATCACGAGCTACAACCACCTGCGGATGCAGTGCCACCCATTCTTCGCTTATGGCATCATAAGTAGCTTCCGCTTTGGTATATTCTTTATTTATCTCATACAATCTTGCCAATAAAGCCTGCGCTAATCCCAAATTCACACTACTTAGACAAACAATAGCTTCTTTACTTCTTTCGCGTCCGGCCAACCATGCACCGTAATAGTACTTCCAATAGTCTTGCTGATCTTTATTGCATTTTATAATAGCCCACTGAAAAGCATCATCTAGATTTTCCATTCCGGAAGGTGCCCAAAAAGTGGTTGTCGGATCTATTTGAGGAATATCCGTTCCATACTCAAAAGCATTGAGCAATGCAATCCAAGGAGCGATCTCATTCTCTCTTGCCCAGCCGAATAACGGCACTTCCGTTATCGGACGCAATGCAACTTCCGGCACAGAAAGTTTATAAATATCCATTCGCTTATCAGCAGGTATCCAGAACTCAGTATGCTCCCTGTATTCACCCGGCTGCAATTCCAGTTTTATAGACTGGTCGCTGATAGGTCCCCCTTGTAGTTCTGCATAAGTCTGCCTATTATTTGTACTGAGCAATGACCATTCTTTATCTTCCTTCACTCCATAACTCCATAACTTTATTCCCGGTGCACTTTGTTCGTCCGCAATATGATAAAGGCCATACCCCAATGAAGGAGTATAAGTGCCAAAAGCGTTTACATCTTTCGTCTTCCAGAAATACCCGGTCATTTCTGATATATCTTTTTCTTTTTTAGGTCCCTGTTTTTTCCAGTTTATTGTATCTAATGCAGAAGCATGTACCAATACTTCTCCTTGCGGAAAACTATATTCAGTATCAGGCATGCAAGGAATAGCAGCATTTGTCCACGACATCCAGGGATAGGCATTCGTACCCGGATTATGCATTCTGGCACGTTGTGTCAGAAAGTGTTCTCCGGTCCCCAAAGAATATTCAACAGAAAATTGCATACCGTAATGCATCTCCCGCTCACCACAAGTAACATAAATCCGGTCAGTAGTCCGATCTATCTTATAACAAACCGACTCATTCTGAGTAGGGGTATGTGAAATAGGGAAGCTGACCTCTATACCGCCCGCCACAAAATAGAAACGTGGCAAAATACGTGTGTGGCGTACAAGATGTGGATTATACAAGACTTCTTTACCACTCCCTTTATGTATCATCGACATCACCTTACCACATAAGTCCGGACAAATTACAACTTTAATAAGTTCATTTTCAAGTGAAATCATTCGATAAGTTTTAGGAACCGGCCGATTGGAAGTCTCACTATAACTAACATACGGATAAACACCATCAGCATCCATAGCAGTCGGGACAGGTCCTACAGGAGTTAGCACATGAGTCAGAATTATTTCATTATATTCCTTGCATGTCACGGGAAATACCTCTTGAGCTAAGCAGACAATAGAAGAAGTGCTTATGCCCAATATTAGAATTACAAACTTCAGGTAAAAATCTATTTGTTTCATTTTCTATTCTTTTTTAATTTCCAATAGTAAAAGTTGCATAATATTCAGGAATAACCTGTATCTTATTCAGCCGACATAGCCCTCCTTTTGAGAAATCCAACCTGAGCCCTTCAGGTAAATCTTGCAGGTAAGTAGCATTAGCAAACAATTGTTGCAAGTAGAAATAGATGCCATCGCCCTGAACAGCCTCGGCATATCGCTTCAATCCTATCCGCCACGGGTTTCCATGATAGAAATTATCCGCCACCATCTCTCCATTAATAAATGCAGCACCTGTATCTCCGATATAATCAATAGAAAGAATAAGATCACTCACATCTCTGAAAGCACCTTCCGGCAAATGAACCAGAAAACGCCTCTCACTCGCCATGTGAACCTCGGGGAAAATGTGTACTCCTTTCTTGGTAAATGATATCTCACTGCAATACTTCTTTTTACTGATCTTCGCAGAAGTTTCAGTTATAAAACGAACCGCAGGAAAAGCAACAGCCTTCAATATGGTATCCGTAGATTGAATCCGTACTTTAGCATCTTCCTGCAGCACATCTGCGGAAGTTATCAGTAATTTCTCCTCCTTTTCCACCGTCACTTTACAGGCTGCTAAGGCTTGTTCCCTAGTTAAAGTTGTAATAAGAATCTCTTTCCCTGTTATAGATTTTAGTCTTACCGTGCTGTTAAATCCAGGTACTGGAATCAACTTTTTAGTCCCTCCTTTCACCGTATTCTCTGCGAATATATACTCCGGCTTCATTCCTTCGGGTGCAAAAAAGAAATAATGTTTCTTTCCTCCGGAAGTAATTCTTGCCAACGGTTGCAGGGTAGCCGACTTCAATAAGATACCATCTAAATCCATATTAAAAGGAAGAATTATATTGGCATTCTTGGCTACCGTTACGGTTCCCTCCTGTGGAAAACGAACCGTTTCACCGGCCAATTTCAAAGTAAGACTGACATCTCTCAGATCTTCACGTTTACAATGATCCTGGAAATTCGTAATAAAAACAAATCCAGCATTTTCTTTTTTACGCACTGCATATCTAAGGGTATGAGTATTTGAAGGAGTGATCGTATCACTGTTTTCCGGTAACACCACTCCCATAGGTGCCAGCAAATGACCGAAATCATTCACAAAATGATGAATAATGCGCAATGAATGATAAGAAGCGCGCGTATGTCCGAATTCTCCGATAGGAGCCTGAAAATCGTAAGACATCTTTGGCACCCCTGAAGGTTCATCACTAAAGAAGCCCTTCTTTCCCTGAGGAGTAATTCCGCCATGATACATATAATAGCCTATGCCATTGGCGCCACTTCCTAACGAACGTACCATCAGTCCTTCACCTGCTTCGGCCGGAATGCGCGGCCTTCTGCCATAAGTCATCTGAATACCAACTCCCATTTCCGCACAGAAAGAAGGATAGCGGTATCCTTCATATCGTACCGGAGAGTAATCGGGAGTAGCGTGAATATCTCTGAATAAATAGAATGGAGACATACCTATATCCGCCCATGTCGGATAAGTATAAGCCGCCGTTACAGGAATAACTTCTTGGGGAATGATCGCAGCATTTCCCCACCCCGTAGCCGTATACAACGGAACTTCCATCCCATGAGACAGTGCTATCTCTTTCAATGTTTTCATGTGCTGATTACCGGCTTCAGGGCTCTGGATATCCTGTTCTTGTACCGATACACCAAATTTGGTATTTTGCACATCATAATCAGCAACAGTATAGTCAATAGGCTGATCAGGATAGCGAGTAGCCCAGGGAGCGGCAGAGTGTTGCAACTCATTTTCCAATTGAATACCAATGATGCAACCACCATCTTTATAGAAAAATCCCTTCAGTTGAGAAGCAATGGCAGCATAAAGCCGATCTACATATTTCAAATATTCCCGATCATTGGTGCGAATCAGGAACGGGCGTCCATAAAGCCAATCCGGTATGCCCCCATTTCTGATTTCTCCGTGACAGAAAGGCCCTATACGAACAAGCGTTTTCATATTATGTTTCTGACAAAGAGAGATAAATTTCCGGAGATCCTTATCACCGTTCCAATCAAAAACACCTTCTGTTTCCTCGTGAATATTCCAGAAAACATAAGTGCAAATAACATTCACTCCTCCCGACTTAACCTTCAATATCTGTTCTTCCCACTGTTCATTTGGAATACGGGCATAATGTATCTCTCCCATAATAGGAATGAAAGGAGACTTATTTAATTCCATATAATAACTATTTACAGATATAGAACCTCCATCAGGAGCCACCCCACCCAAATCCAGATGACCGGTTTCTATTATTTTATCCGGTATATCCAGATTTATATGATATGCAGACTGTGCATTTACCTGGCAGTAATAACCACTTATACAACCAAGCAATGTCCACCAGAAAAGACTTTTTTTATTCATAGCCCTCATTTTGTTAAGGGTATCATATCAGTTATAATTTCTTTCAGCCGAAATATATCTACACTTACGGGAAGATTATATCCAACTGCCTCATAGTTTGCTGTTGCATCCTGAGGTACCCGAGGCTGTCGTTCTCCTTTTTGTCCGGCAGTTTCAGACCAGAATCGATTACCTTTATAAATCGCCATTCCTTTCGTTTCATCCCCATGCAAATGTTCTATTCCTCCATTAGTCAGAATAAACGTATTATTCGCAAATTCCAATCCCGAAGAAAATCCGGTATTAAAAGAGATAGAATACCCCTGATTACTGATAATTAAATTATCGTGTACCTTAGTTTCACATAAAGGAACATCTTTATTATACGGATCACACCAAACATAAATACCCGCATGAGAATTCTTAATCCCGTCATTAATACTCACATTATAACGTACGATATTATTATTCCATTCTGTTGCGCCGCCAAACTGAAACAAGCCATAGCCAGCCCCCTCATTATTCATAGCAAGATTATACTGCATTAACGAATTCGTTATTCCTCCGTCAAAATCAAATCCGCCTCCATCTAATCCTTCCGGAGAAGTCTTGTTGTCATGCGAAAAACAATATTGAATAGTTAAACGATCTGATTCGTATCCCCAAATTCCAACCGGTCCATTTCCGGACCTCGGCATATCCCAACCATTCCCCATAGCCTCACAATACTCTATTGTTGCATTGGTTGCATGGCCTACCAATATCCCGCTTCCGCTATGATTGTCCAGAATAGCAGGATTTCCGGCATTATTTTCGGCTACACAATGGCCTATATAAATATTATGCACAGATTTTGTTCCCCATTTACCAGTCACTTCAATACCGTTATAACCATTATCATGTACGTACGAATGAGTTATACGTACATCTCCTCCGCCAGTTACCCCAATGCCATTCATTTGATACCCGGAAGCTTCCACTCTATCAACCTCTATCAACCTCGAATTAACCACCTCTATGCCTGTCCCCGTATTGCCCTTTTTACGCCCCGAACCTTTCACCACTACATTCTTTACATGAATATTCTCACAGGCATCTATTACAATGGCAGAACTATGGACAGAATAAATATGTGAAACTCCCGTCCCGTATGAAGTGATAGTAAGCGGATTCTCAGATGTTGCCTTTACTCCCTTAACATGAATAGTTCCGGTTAATATCTGATTCCCTGCCAGATGAATACAATCACCCGGCAGGAATTTAACACCTTTCAAAGCATCCAAACTTTTAAATGGGGATTCCATACTACCATCAGCAACTTGACTATCGCTAAAAGAATCCACATAAAAATTTCGTATGCCGTTAGCCCAACCCGTTACACAGGTCAATAGCAATATAGAAAAAAATAACAATTTATTCATAACCACACTTCTTATTAGAAAACTTCTATTTCATCTAATGCAATCGAAGGCAAAGCATTCGGATAAGGGTAATCTTCGGGTAATTCAGTTTGCCCGTTTATCACAAGCTTCAAGTATCGTCCGTCTTTCTTGTCCGTCTTCACATAATTATGATAGATCTCTTTCTCTCCTTTGTATACAGGATATGAGAAGGTACTTTCTCCTATCTGCCGGAATTCCTTGCCATCTTTTGAAAGATAACATATCATAGACTTAGCCGGAAGTGTACTGTTTATAGGAGCAACCATAGTGCCGAAGCGAACTCCGGATACTGTTGTATTCTTCTTCAGATCAATCACAATTTCTACACCGGAAGCGATAGCCGCCCATTCGTAATTTGAGGGAGTAAAACCTTGCACACCATCCGTAAACAGAGTAGGCTTCACCGGATACCAATCCAGACTCCAGGCATCGGTGGAAAGTGTATAAGTACATCCCGTTGCTTTATTCACCAGAAAGTTCTTCACCGTCGGAGCTTCTAATATCTGATTATCTTTATCTGTCACCACAGCTTTCACACAAGTATTCTCTGTCAAATAAACCGGGCCTTCATAGATATCCGATTCCACCGTAGGTTCCGAACCATCCAATGTGTAGCGAATATCAGCATCAGGGCATATAGTCTCAAGTGTAACCGCATACATTCCTTTCTCACTATCCCAACCTCCCTGAATACGAGGTCTGAAATATTCACGGCATGTATTGACATTCCTTTTCCGGAAAAAAGAAAACTCTTTCTTCAGATGAGAAATAAAAAGTTCCCGGTTTTTATTTCCAGGCTGGCTCCAAGCCACTTCTGCAATGGCAAGCAAGCGGGGAAATGCCATATATTCAAATTTCTCAATAGTAGCAACATATTCTCCCCATATATTCCCCTGAATCCCCATAATATGTTTAGCTTCTTCCGCAGTAAGTGCCTCTGGAATAGGTTCGTAATTATATACCTGTTCCAATGATATAAATCCACCGATAGCTAAAGGAGCAAATTCCGGATTCTCCTGATAATAATCCAGATAACAATAAGTATTAGGAGTCATAATCACATTATTACCCAATTGAGCAGCCTTTATGCCTCCCGCTTCCCCTCTCCACGACATTACCGTAGCTTTCAGAGGAAGTCCTCCTTCCAGAACCTCATCCCAACCAATCAGCTTTCGTCCAAGACCTTCCGCAATCTTCTCAACCTGCTGAATAAAATAAGCATGAAGTTCAAACTCGTCTTTCAGACTTTCTTTCCTTATCAAAGCCTGGCAATCCTCACATTGCTCCCAGGATGTTTTAGGGCATTCATCACCGCCAATATGAATATATTCTCCGGGAAACAAGCTTGCAACTTCTGTAAGAATATCCTTTATAAACCGAAATGTCTGAGGTTTGGGACAATACACCTGATCGGAAATGCCGGCTCCTGCCATCAAATCAAGTGAAGAATGAAAACTGCATGCATATTCCGGATAAACGCTCAAAGCCGCCAAGGCGTGCCCCGGCATTTCAATCTCAGGAACAATTGTAATTTGCCTGTCAGCTGCATATCTCACAATATCACGAATTTCATCTTGCGTATAGTATCCTGAATGTTCTTTTCCATCATAATGACGAGGATAATATTGATCCCAGGTGCCAATAGCCGAATTAGAACGTACAGAGCCTTTTTCGGTAAGACGCGGATATTTTTTTATCTCCAACCGCCATCCCTGATCATCGGTCAGATGCCAGTGAAAACGATTCAACTTATAATTAGCAGCCAGGTCAATAGCTTTTTTCACATCTTTCAAAGGTAAATAATAGCGCCCCGCATCAATCAAGAATCCCCGGTAAGAAAAACGAGGTGCATCTTTCACAAGGATGCAAGGAAGTGAAGTATGATTTTCATCCGCCAGAATCAACTGATTAACAGTGCGGAGAGCATAAAAAAAACCGACAGGTGCAGATGCCTTAATTACCACTTTATTGGCAGCAACAGAAAGTTCATATGCTTCTTCATCCAAGGATTTTTTATCTTGCAGTAATATGCCGGCCTTTTTAGACTTGTTTGCTTGCAAACTCAAACCATAGTCTCCCAACACTTGCTCCATAAAGTTATCAATTATCTGATTTACTTCCGGATGTTTACCGGCATATAGAATATTGTTGTTATGAGCTAAATCGAACGTACCTTGCTTCTCTTGTACATAAGAAGGTTGAGGTATAATATTGGCACCCATGACAGCAGGAACTACCACCCAGAATAATGCCACTAGATTTGCTACACATAATTTGAATAAACTCATATCTAAAGTATTTTAATGATTTAAGATTCTATTTCAATTAGCTCCGATTATATCAAGTACTTTCAGTTCTTTACCATTAACAGGTACAGTTTTATCCTTCAAAAAATCAAGAAGAATATCCCAATTCTTATCTTCCGCGTTATACCAAAGTGATTTATTGAAAGTTCCTTCCTGCTTTGTAAAACCGGTGGCAGGGGTTTTCAAACTACCGATATATACATTTCCGAAATATTGGTTACCCACTGCCTTTTCCTCTTTTACAGCTACAGTCACCTCCGGAGCATAAATATAATTGTTCTTAAAGACATCTCCTTTCCCATAAGATGAATCATGCTTAGTGAAATGGAAAAGCGTACGGTCTATCTGTGGCTCCGGTTTTGGAAACAGGTAAAACAGATTATTCTCTACCAATGTGTTCTGAGTATATCCAGTGAAATGCATTGCAGGACTAAAATAGGCGTCTTTATGGCTGGCATTAGTCAGATAATTGCGTAGTCCATCATTTATACTGACATTGTAACGCACCTTGGTTTCAATATTCCCATTCACACACCAGGCTTCCGGCCAACCATCCGTACCAATTACCAACATGAAGCCGCCATCATTATTATAACTCAGATTATACTGGAATACCGAGTTCCGACATCCCCAGTCCGAATCATAAGCATACCCGTCTATGATAGATTTGTGATCACTTACTACATTAAACTGTACCAATGTATTATCGCTGCACCAAGGCCATATTCCATCGCAAGCTTCCGATTCGGGCAGTGTTTTCGGGCAATTCTTCATCACGTTATATTCTATCAATCCACCATCGCAACCAGCCAGAACAATACCGTCACCCGGCACTCCATCCAATACATTCTTCCTGACGACTACTCCCAAATTAGGATTCCACTGCTTCCTGATCCAGTACCCCCTAAACTTAATTCCATCTCTTTGGCAATCTTTCAGATAGCAATTCTCAATAGTCATTCCAACAAATCGATTCAGAATACTGTCATTATCCCGGCCATTCTGAATGCAAATTCCTATACCGCCACCTTTCTCTATCACCGTACTTCCATATACATCGTGCACGTACAAGTCATCAATGACCATATTATGTGATTCTCCAAACTTATCCAACTCTACCCACAAGCCCAGTAAACCAGCTTTCGGAACATCGCCTTTATTAGAAATTTCAAGATCGCGTATCACCAGATTCTCTGAGTTCAATATATGAACAGCAGCTGTATCAACTCCATTTCCTTTTATATGCGGTTTTTCCAATCCTCCATATTTGCCCAGTACGACAGGATTATTCTCCTCTCCACAACAGGAAAGCAAAAGTTTCTCCGTAAATACAGCACCGGATTTCAACAAAATACTGTCTCCACCTTTTAGAGTTAAAGACTGAAGCTTTGCCAAAGACTTAAAAGGAGTCCCTACAGAGGTTCCATTATTAGCATCGTCACCATTTACAGAATCAAAATAATAATTAGTCGTTGTCATCTGCGAAGAGCAGGAAACTAACATTGCAACCAAACCTCCACAAAGTATTGTCTTTATATTTTTCATATACATATTATTTTAAAGTTTATTATTACCAATTGTCTGTCCGAAAAGAAGATACCGGAAGCCCGCTAAGACTGAATAGTTCCGGTTCTACATAATTTTTAAAGGCATATCTAACTGCTTTCGGATTCCTCACATATTTAGAAGACACTATTACAACATCTCTTTCTTCATCTACATACGCTTCAGCCGGATGAAAAACTTTACTCTCATCTGCTATTTCAAATAAATGCAGGGGCTTTCCATAACTCGTTAGTCCATAATATAAATCTTTAAAAAAAATCACAGCTTTATCCCCATCGACTTCCATCCTTTCAAAAGCCGGACTCTTATATTCAAATCCCTTCGTATCATACACTTCAGCTAATGCCATCAATCCTAAACGTTCGCCAACTTTCTCTTTGCGTACCGGATGAATTTGTTCTACTTCTCCCACATCCAAAATGACCGCCATACCACTATTCTCAATTCGATCCATGCTTTTTCTCTGTTCATCACGCAGATAAGCACCTACATGCTCACCTACCTCACTTGGAACATTCCATGTAGTATAATCAAAAGGAGCTATTTGCGTGAAATAGAACGGAAAATTTCTTCCCCACTTCCGTCTCCATTCAGCTACCATAGCAACCAGCCGATCCGAATATTGAGAAACATTATATACATTTGATTCTCCCTGATACCAGATACAACCCTGTATGCCATAACCGACAATGGGGTTCAACATTCCATTATACATGGTAGTAGGTATATTGGCCTCCCACCCTGTAGTACCATCACTCACTTTCGGAACAGAAATATCACCCAGTGTCTGACAAGTTTCACGGCTCATCCAGGTTTCAACAACGGAACCACCAAAGCTTGCATTAATAATACCAACCGGAACCCCAAGATTCTCCTGAATAAAATGAGCAAAATACCATGCAACCGCACTACAATCTCCTACATTTTCCGGAGCAGCCACCACCCAATCCGCTTTTATATCCGTAAGTGGTTTATAACTGCCAAGTGGAGGCACATTTATAAAACGAATATTACTTTTTTGAGAAGTCAGAATAGCTTTGGTAGATTCATAACATTCTTTCAGCTGCATAGCCATATTTGATTGCCCACTTGCTAACCAAACCTCGCCTATATATATATCACTGAAAGTTATAGTCTTACCTCCCGTTATGGTTAATGCATAGGGACCTCCTGCTTCCGGTGTATGAAGCATAATTCTCCACGTACCATCTCTCCCTACTTTGGCGGAATAACTCTTGTCGTTCCACGATGAAGTCACTGTGACTGTCGTCCCGGCATCTGCCCATCCCCATATCGGTGTGACCGTCTTTTGCTGTAGCACCATATTATCGCCGAAAATACCGGCAACCTTCAAATCCTTTGCCTCAACTGTTAAAACAGCCAAAGCCAGGAGAAACAAGATAATATTGAGTCGTTTCATTTTATCAGTCTATCTTTTGTAAACATTCAAAATCAAATTCAACCTTTTTCACATCAGCCTGCTCATCAGTTCCGTTTGCCGGTAAGTCAAAAAAGATTTTCTCGTCTTTATCCAGTTTATAAATCACAAGCGTCAACTCTTTCCCCTCTACAGAATGTTCCTGCCGGTTCAAACCTACCGTCCAGGTGGCATGACTGTTATAATCATCATCCGAAAGCATATATCCGTTATAGATTTCCGCCTTATCACCGGAATAACTGATACGCATATAAATATTATTCAGTTTCTCCAATGCATCTGTCGGCACTTGCAGCCTCCACTCTTTGAATGTATTATAAGCAATACCGTCGGCATATCCCGGTTTATCCACCACCATCGGCATCATCGGTTGCGGAAATTCCCGTGTAAGTGAAGGATTGGAGTAATAGTCCGTCGACAGCCAGGAAGAGTCGGTACTAAATTCAATCCTGTCATAATTATAGTATTCCACAATAACACGTGCAGCAAATTGCTTCTTCCCCTCAACAAATGGGAAACTTGCAAACAACAAATTGACACCCTTCCTGGCATATCCTGTAAGGTCTATTTCATTTAACTGGTTTGGTTTTATTTCCTGATTTACCCAAGTATCATTCAGATTGAGTATACATTTCGACTCCGGATACATAAACAAAGTGACTTTCTTGATCTTCGAAGGATTATCCAGATTGAATTCCTTAAAGAAGAAACGGCGATAACGCTGCTGATAAGGTTCAATCCCATGAAAGTTTGCTGTTTCCAACCATTTTGCCTCTTCCAGGATGCCCTTAGGCTGAATACGAATATCCATTTGCGGCTGATTGAAAATAACTGCTTTCTGTTCAAATCGCGGATTCATACCCGTCTTCAACTTATAATAAGCAGCCTTCTTATCAGTAGAGAAAATATAAACATCTCCAAGTGAACTGTATAAATCCGCATCAGAAATATAGCATACCTTCTTTCCATCTTGTTCCAATAACCAGCAGTTATCAGCCTCTTTTTCTGTCAGAATGACAACATACTTTTCTTCTCCATTCTGCAATTGTACCTTAAGTACACAATCTTTTCCCGGATTCAGTCCGTTAACAATCCAACTATCACTTTCCTCCTTTATCTTAGCCCGATTTGCCTCCACTCCTTTCACAGTCGATTTATCAAAAGATAGCTCCACGGGAATTTGCCTGTTCTGGAAAAACAGATAGCAATTATCAACGCTTCCCATCAATTGTGCCGTGGCATAATTCAGGCGCATAGCATCAAGTTCCACATTCAAGGGCCAGATAAAGACCGTACTATCCTGCATTTCAATACCTTTCTGAGGAAAACGAAGCATTTTATCTTTCAGTTTCACCTCAAACTTCACACTCTTCTGTGCCTTCTTCGGATGATAACGGGAATAATTGATTCCAAACATATAGCCGGTTTCATTATTAGAGCGTACAGACACCTGTAACCCATCTTCTTCCCATTTCGGGATAACAGGCATCATGGGAGCCAGGTCTTTCTCAAACTCATTGACAAAGTAATGCAGTTTTTTCACCTTCTTATAAGATTCCGCTATTTCTCCTGATTCGCGGATAGCAGCCTGAAAATCATAAGACTTCACCGGCAACCGACTCCAATACCCAGTTTTCAATTGTTCTTCCTCAGTAGACCATAGTTTACCCGTAAACTGAGTGGCACCGGCAAAAATATAATATCCCAGCAGATTAGACCCCGAACCAAGTTTGGCAATCATCATACCCAGCCCGTCCAAAGGATCGATGCTGAGCCTCCTGTGATAGGTATTTTGTACCCCCACTCCCATTTCACAAGTAAAGAAGGGATACTTTTCGTACGTCATATACACATCTTGCCGTTTTATCTGATCGTTGCCGATATTCTCATTATCACGGAACGAATCGAACAGGAAGTTTCCCGGCTGGTATTCTTTTCCTACATGTTCCACCCATGGAGCATCTGCATATCCTCCCCATAAAGGAATCACCTCAAAAGGAGGAACAGAACCGTCTCCCCAGCCCGTAACCGTATACATCGGGACATCAATGCCATTTTCCAGAGCTGTATCTTTCAGCCACTGGATATGCGGTTCACCCTCCTTTCCATACCAATATTCGTTTTCCAACTGGATGCCTATGATATTCCCGCCATCTTTATAGTAAAGCCCTTTCAGTTGATAAGCTATCTGGGCAAAATAACGTTTCACATAATTCTGATAAACCACATCATTTGAACGGTCTTTCAGATATTTTTTCTGTAAGATCCAGTCGGGTGTCCCTCCATTACGCGCTTCTCCATGCGACCAGGGTCCCAGTCTCGGAACTACAAACAATCCATGTTTCCGGCATAACTTAATAAAACTGCGCAAATCCTTCTCATTCTCCCACTCAAACTGACCTTCTATCTCTTCGTGATGATTCCAGAACAGATAAGTAGAGATAATATTGATACCGCAAGCTTTCATTTTCAAGATACGGTCTTCCCACAAATCCTTACGAATACGCGAGAAATGCAATTCTCCCATAACAGGCAGGATCGGTTTCCCACCCAGAGTCATATACAGACTGTTGATTTCTATTGCCTTCTCCTTAGGCCCCGAATTTCCCATCTTCAGATGACCGCACAAAGGTGCTTCCATGACATCCGAAGCATCCAGCTTATAAACTTTCTGTGCCGATAAGTTTGTAAGCAGGCAAAATCCGATAAATAAGAAGCCTATTTTTTTCATTTGTATTACATTATTAGGTTAATAAACTGCTTCCATTGTTTGAGTACTCCACTGATCCGTCCAGCGAATAAGTGGTCTGTCTCCATCGAATTCAACCGGTAACCAGACATACCGTGAATTTATTAAATCCGTTTTATTCCACCTGTCAAACATAGCGACAAATTGATCCTGCATCCCTTCAATGGGGAGTACATAGGTACTTTGGGCATAAAATGTCTTATCAGCATCACGCCCCAGACAGGGGGTATCTTTCAGTTCCCAAACTCCCATCATTGAATCGGATACAGCCCATTTAGCTTTATTCGGGTCCCAACCGGTGCAACCGGATGAGAGCATATAATAGTGACCGTTTCGCTTAAAGACCGCAGGAGCTTCCCGGGATTGTCCGATAAATCTCCGGACATAAGTTCCTGAAGGTTTTGTATAATCATCAGTCAACAAACTGATATATAAGGTACTGTTCCATTCTGACGAGCAGATATGATAAGCCTTTCCATCATCATCCTTGAAAATAGTCTGATCACGGCTGTCTGCCCCATTCGGTTTAAAAGAGCCCAGATAAGTGAAAGTTCCTGTCGGTGAGTCACAGACCGCTACCCCGACATGTGCCTTTTCATAATCAGGACTTTCAATATGCATCCACATTACAAACTTACCGGTTTTCTCATTATAGATGACCTTCGGGCGCTCTATCACTTGCGAAGGGTGAAGATCTGAAGTTGGATCGTCATCTACCGTAGGCAGAACCTTACCCTCAAATTTCCAGTCTGTCAGATTCTTGGATGAATAGCAAGCCACCCCTCCGGCTTCAGCCCGCCAACACTCCCAGGTTTTAACCCAGTCCAGGCGATAGGTAGAATCACCTTTAAATTCACCATACCAATAGTAAGTACCTTCATGGTAGAGAATACCTCCCCCATGTGCATTTATCGGATTTCCATCCGTATCTTTCCAAATACTGCCGGGAGTTACGATATCTTTTCCCTGTTGCTTAGCCGACATCCGATCCACCGTCTTAATTGTAACCGATGCCCCTTTCATCCCCTTTGCTGAAACATTCAAGGTTATTTCACCTGCATTTCCATCCGGCTGCAATATAGCCATTGCCTTACCTTTATAGGTTTTAGGTGATAAGGAGCGGAAACTTTCCATATCTGTAGGACATGCATTTCCCGATCCCCTGATAATACCATTACCCACAACACTTAAAGCCACTTTCATGTCGGCATCAGGTACTATCCTGCCCTCTTTATCAATCAATTCAACAGTAACATACGCCAGATCGTCCCTATCCGCTTTAATCACCTTACGGTCTGCGATTAAACGTATCTGCACCGGAGCACCGGTTGTTCTTAGAATAGCGCATGAAGATTCACTGCTGGCATAGGTAGCCACTGCTTTCAGTTCACCCGGCTGATAGTTGACTATAAACGTAGCCGTATAGTCTTTCTTTGAAACTTCTTGCTCACCCAGCAATTCATTATTAAGATAGAGTCTTACCTTAGGTGCACGACTATAAACATTCACTTTTACAGGTTTGCCTTCCAGCCCTTTCCAGTTCCAGCTAAGCGATTCGTTCTTCCACCCCCAATAGCTCACATCTTCTGTTTTCCCGGCAGCCGGCAAAGGCTGTACCGCCATTGTAATTTCCCTTTCCTTCCAGATAATATCCCGGTAATAGGATTGCGGTTTCTTTTCTCCACAGATATCAATATCTCCACACCATGCGTTATACCAGGGCCAACCCATAAACTGGGGATTCTTCTCGCCTTTACTCAGTTCCAGTGTATGGCCTATTCCTGCTTCACCCAGATAATCAAGGGCAGTCCATACAAAATCACCAATGATATACGGATGCTTTTCCACCAGATTCCAGTTTACAGCAGCTTCCTGCGCAACAGTCTCACTACCATATATGATACGTGAGGGATCTTTCTGATGATCATTCTCATATTCGTACCACATATAATTGTATCCTGCCACATCCAAATGTTGCATGGCCTTTGCAGCATCTTCCTTCCACTTCAATTGCGGATTATCCCAATAATCGTTGATAGCAGCAGTTACCGGACGTGAAGGGTCTAATTTTTTCACTATATTCCTCAATCTTTCAGCAATCTCCATACCGGCATCATCCGAACGTTCCTGAATTTCATTTCCGATACTCCACATAATGACAGACGGATGGTTCCGGTCTCTCAGCACCATTGTCGAAATATCTTTTTCGTTCCATTCATCGAAGAAACGATGATAGTCCTGAGGATTCTTTTCTTTTTTCCAATGGTCAAAAGCCTCATCAATCACCAACATACCTTGTTCGTCGCAAGCTCTGAGAAAAGCTTCCGCCGGAGGATTGTGAGCACATCTGACCGCATTATATCCATTTGCCTTCAACAATTCTATTTTGCGTGCCTCTGCCCTATCCAACGAAGCAGCCCCCAACAAACCATTATCATGGTGTACACAGCCACCTTTCAGTTTCAGGGGCAAGTTATTCAACTTAAATCCTTCCTTTGCACTGAAGGAAATAGTACGGATGCCAAAAGGAACAGATATTTGATCCAACACCTCATGCCCGGAACGGATCAAAATTTTCGCTTCATACAAATGCGGAGTATCAACCGACCATAGCTTCGCCTGTTTCAACGGCAAAGAGAAAGCAACCGTCTGCTTACTAGCCGCGTCGACACTCACTGTTTGCTCTTTCATTCCTACCTCTTCACCATCAGGAGAAATAATCGTAACCATCATATTTATTCCTGTATTCTCCGCCTTTTCATTAAGCACATCCGCCTCTATAGCTAATGTAGCCTCATCACCGGTCACCTTTGCAGTACGTACGGCAACCGCCCATTCATCCAAATGAACAGAATCGGTCTTTATTAACCATACATGCCGATAGATACCTGAACCGGCATACCAACGGGAATTTTTTCCCTCATTCGTTACCTTCACAGCAATAGTGTTCACTTCACCTGCCGGATGGCAATACGAAGTAATATCACATTTGAAGGACGAATATCCATACGCATTGAAATTCACTTTTTGTCCGTTCACCCACACTTCGGACTGCGCATAGACTCCTTCAAAATAAAGAGAATGAAGTTTGTGAGTATCTTTACGGTCAATAGTAAATGATTTTCGATACCATCCTTCACCACCTACGGTTTGTCCGGTAGCAAAACCTCCGGCACTTTCTTTGGAGAAAGGGCCTACCGATAAGCCATCCGAACCGGAAAGAGGTTCTACGCTCCAGTCATGTGGCAGATTTAATACCCGCCATTCCGAATCATCGTAAGATTCTTTTGCCGCATCTTCCATTTGACCGAGATAGAATTTCCAATCCTGATCAAACTTAATCTTTCGTACGGAACAATCCGTGCCCTGACTGCATGCTGAGACAATCAACGAGCTTACAATGACAAATACATATCGTTTTACTAATACTTTCAACTTCATATTATCTCCTATTTTCGTCAGACCTACTCCTTACATTCTCCTTACCTACTCCCTACCTACTCCTTACATGCTCCTTCTATATAACAAGGAGAAGGTAGGTAAAAGGTAAGTTTTACATCCGGTTTTGATATAATCCGGGGATATTCTTCATTACCCGCCAATATCCACTTTCCTATTGTAAACGTCTTTATTTACTTCTCTGATTTATAGTAATATCAGCCACCGGAAGCCCTTGTACCTTTGCCGTTACAATAACCTTACCAGACGTTTTACCGGAACGTACCACCAACAGGTTGCTTCCGCGCCACGTCTTCCGGCTGCTGGCAACGAAACTTTCTATGCTCATAGGGTTGGCATTGCCCACTCCTTCAATCGTAGCATCTCCTTCTATTGAAAACTCGACCAATTCTTCAGCCAACTGATTTCTAATGCCTTTACTATCTACCAATTCTAATGTGATATAACTTAGATCATTACCATCAGCTACGATTTCCGTTCTGTCCGCAGATAATCTGATCTTTTCAATCTTACCGGCACTTTCCAATGTTGCAGCACCCACTTCTTTGCCTTTATTATAACTTACGGCCCTCAATATACCATGAGCATAAGGGACTTCCCAGGCAAGCGTATTTTTCTTATCGGCAGTATTTTCTTGCTTTCCTAAAGATTCCCCATTCAGGAACAGTTCAACCTGTTCACAATTGGAGTATACAGATACTGTCATCTTTTTCCCTTCATATCCCGGGAAATTCCAATAATCTACAACATCCGGGAAATCCCATACACTCCAATCCGCCTTATCCGGATTCAAAGGGAAAGAAGGAACAGGAGGCGTCACTACAATATGGGATACCGGTGTCTCACTCCATAACGTTTCACGCAAATAGGATTGGGGACGACGTTCGCCCGAAAGATTCAAATCGCCGCAATTGGCATGATTCCAAGGAAAAATACGTTTATCAAGCGGATACCCACACCAGCCGATACTTGCCTCACCAATATAATCAAAAGCAGTCCAGATAAAATCACCGATCACCCATGAATGGTTTTCTACTCCTTTCCAATAATCATAAGCCTGGGATGCGTAGGACTCCGAAGCATAAATAATGCGGTCCGGGTGACGTTTAGCATCCGATTCATAACGGTTTAAACAGTAATTATAACCACAAACATCCAGAGTGTCCAGAAAATCATCCGTCGCATCAACAATAGAGTTAACTCCCGCCGTAACGGGACGCGTTATATCAAGCGCCTTCACAAAACCTGTCAACTCCCTGCATACCTCTACCACTTCAGCAGTTTCTTTGTTTTTGATTTCATTACCGATACTCCACATAATAACACAAGGGTGATTTCTATCACGTGCAACCATGCTATGCAGATCTTCTTTCCATAACTTATCAAAGTACTGTCCGTAATCATCCTTGTAATGACCTTGTCGCCACATATCAAAGGCCTCATCTATCACCAACATACCTAAACGGTCGCAGGCATTGAGCAAAGCAGTTGAGGGAGGATTGTGGGATAAGCGTAGCGCATTGAAACCAGCCGTCTTCAATAATTCAATTTTCCTTTCCTCTGCCCGGTCAAAAGCCTTTGCACCCAAAAGGCCATTGTCATGATGAATACATCCGCCTTTTAATTTCATGGATTTACCATTCAGTTGAAAACCATTCTCTGCACTAAATGCAATACTGCGTATACCTATTGAAATACATTCCTCATCTATTATTTTATTGTCTTGCAGAAGACGGTTTACAACTTTATATAAGTAGGGATTGTCTGTAGACCATAATTGCGGAGAAACCACTTCCAACGTATGTCCAACCTCTATTTTTCCTTCGTTATCCAATGTTACCTGTTGTTCTTTCCGAGCTACAGTACGGTTCTCCTTATCTACAATCTGTGTTTCCAGAATCACTTTCCCGGTTGACTTTTCTGTATTTGCCAGAATACTTTGTACACATACCTCCGCTTTATTTGCTGTGGCAACAGGTGTAGTTACAAACGTCCCCCAAGTTTCAAAATGCAACGGATTGGTTATCTTCAGGAAAGTATGCCTGTATATCCCCGAACCTGTATACCAACGACAGTTCAGACCTTCATTCTTTACGCGAACAGCTATCAGATTTTTTTCTCCAAATCGCACATAGTCTGTTATATCCAGTTCGAATGCAGTATATCCATAAACATGATTGGCTACATGGCGATCATTCACCCAAATGTCTGCATTCATATAAACTCCATCGAAAGCGACAGCAATACATCTTCCTTTCTCAGCTGCATCCACATAGAAATGCTTTCTATACCAGCCAGTTCCACCTACAGTAAAACCTCCCGAAACCTCGGTGACAGCATCGGCAGTAAAAGGAGAGTTTGTTCCAGGAATATTTTCAATGCTCCAATCGTGCGGGAGGTTCACCAGACGCCATTGTGAATCGTCTAAATCTGAACTCTCACCTTCAACAATATCTCCACGATGGAACAACCACTCCTCATCGAAAGATTCTTCCCGAAGGGTAGGTTTCTTCTCACTGCAACTACTCAATCCCAACGTTATTAGCAAAAACAATAGGCTGTATATACTTCTCATATCATTACATTTAGCAGAGCAAAGGCCGGCCTTCAGACAGGATTTTCATCCGGCCAGCCTCTATCTGGAATTTATTTCAATTATTTACCACCCCATTCCGGTGCCTGGACCAAAGCTCTGTTATTATCTAACTCTGATTGAGGAATAGGCCATACATATCCTTTTGACGAATCGAAGATATGAGAACCTGCCCCACCGTCTGCCCGGCATCTTTCGTATGCTTTATCCATTTCTTTCCAGCGCATAAGGTCAAAATAACGGGTACCTTCCAAAGCTAGCTCCACTCTTCTTTCATGCTTCACCACATCGAGCAATTGGTCATAAGAGAGATTGGAGCCTTCGGCATCTTCCACCTTTGGCATCATCACATCGGCACGCTGACGCACCTGGTTCACCATTGACATAATTTCGTCTTTACCCGTATTTTGCTTAGCCAAGGCTTCAGCGCGCATCAACAGTACATCGGCATAGCGAATGACATACATATCCTGATTATCGGCAGCCCATGTAGTAGGCTGGTTTTGATATTTACGCATGAACAATTGGAATGGACTGTTCCAGGACCACCATGCGTCACTGACTTTGCCGTCATACGTATCACCATTCTTCGTCATCAGTGTATATGTCAAACGTGGGTCGCGAGTTGAATCATCATCCGGATCATAGATTCCCGAAGAAGTAATAGGCTTGCCATCCTTGCAATAAAAATCGTTTGCCAAATTCGGATAAGGCAACTGCCACTCCATCGGATAACCGTAGTTATAAGCTAAGAAACCACCCTCACCATTTTGTTGGTCGGTATTTTTAAAGCGAATGGCAAATACTATTTCTTTGCTGGCACCACCAGCTTCTGTAAACAGGGTACTGTAATTCGGATCTATCTCATATTGACTCAGGTTAATAACCTGTAAGGCAGCATCGGCAGCCTCCTTATACATCTCGTTGTACAGGTATACACGGGCCAGTAAGCCCAATGCGGCACCTCTGGTAGCACGGCCTCTATCAGCTGTAACGGGTAGCATACCTTCGGCAGTAATGTCTTTCAAGTCTTTGATTATGTCGGCTACAATTTCTGATTTCTGCGACTTAGGTACCTGGCTCGTTTCAGTAGTCAACACATTAAACACCTTTGGAACATCACGGTACAAACTGGTCAGGTGATTATAAAACAAAGCTCTGATGAACTTAGCCTCACAAACGATTCTTGTACCTGCTTCTTCACCTATTTTACCGTTCTCCAGCATTTGCGGTACTTTTTCAATAACATTGTTGCATCGTGCAATACCTGCATAAGAAGCATTCCATACAGCCTTAGTAACAGCTGCTGTGGGACTCATGGTATTGGTAGTAATCACATCAGGTCCCACCCACGGAATCCAAGCAAAATAGCCGTTATCCGTAGCAAATTCCAGTTCACGCAAACTACAAGTATTTCCACCCGGCCAGCAGAATCCTAAGCTACCTTCACTTTGCAAAGCATCGTAGCAACCTACCAACGCTTTAGTTGCATCAGCCTCTGTATTCCAAAAGTTACCGTTAGACAACTCTGACAAAGATTCACGATCCAGGAAGTCTGAACAGGAAAAGAGAGAAAAGGCTAATGACAAAATAACTGAATAATATATTTTTTTCATGATCTTCTTTATTTAAAATTATAATGTAATGTTTAAACCTACAGAGAATGTCTTGGCATTAGGATAAGCATGACCGCGAGTATCGGTTCCATACTTTTCAGGATCATAATCGTCAATGCCGGTAATAGTCAGGATATTCTGTGCAGAAACATATATTCTCAAGCGTTCCAGTTTCGCCTTACGAATCCATTCTTGTTTGAAGGAGTATCCCAGTTCAATGTTCTTCAGACGCAGGTAAGAAGCATCTTTCAACCAGAATGAAGAGGGTTGGCTGTTATAGTCACCATTGCCCAGACGCGGGAAGTTTCCGTTAGGGTTAGCACTTTCAGAATAACGATCCAGAAATGCCGTCGTAACGTTACCCGAAACAGTAGGATAATCCATCACAATACGGTCCACACCGGCTACACCCTGGAAGAAAGCAGAGAAATCAAATCCTTTGTAAGCAGCATTCAAACCAAAGCCGTAAGTAAAATCAGGGAATGGATTACCGATCACTGTACGGTCGTAAGTATCCACCACTCCATCCGGTTTGCCTTCCGGACCGCTGACATCCTTGTAACGGACATCACCCAACTTCAGAGCACCACCGCCAACAGAATTCTTTTCATTGGCTTCATCCACTTCAGCCTGTGTACGGTACAATCCATCGGCTACATAACCATAATAAGAATTGATAGGATGTCCTTCCAGATTGATAGACCAGTCTGTAATCCATGAGTCTTTGCCGTGCAGGTCGAGAATCTCATTCTTCACTTTACTGAAGTTGACATTTGCACCAAATTTCCAGTCACCCCATTGATCATTATAACCTAAAGCAAATTCCCAGCCTTCATTCTTTACCGATGCAGCATTCACATAAGGTTCAGTAGAGATACCCACAATTCCGGGGATGGGCAATTGCAGCAAAATATCAGAAGTCTTCTTGTAGAAATAGTCAGCAGTAAGGGTAATCTTGTTGTTCAGGAAAGCGGCATCTATACCTATATCCGTAGTAGCGGTTGTTTCCCATTTAATGTCAGGATTAGCCAATGAAGAAATAGCCACACCCGAAACTTTGTTATCACCCCATACATAGTTATTACCCAAACCGATATACTGTGCAAACGGATAGTAACCAATCTCCTGGTTACCCAGTTCACCCCAGCTACCTCTTAGTTTCAACTGGCTGATAAAGCTATATTTCTCCATGAAAGCCTCTTGAGCAATATTCCAGCCTACAGATACAGAAGGGAAATAACCGGTACGGTTCTTTTTAGGTATTCTGGAAGACTCATCACGACGAAGGTTGAATTCAGCCAAATAACGATCCTTGTAATTGTAGTTCACACGGCCAAAGAATGATCTCAAGGCAGCTTCGGCAGCATCTCCCTTGGCTGAAGTACTTAAAGCACCGTTCAATACGGTAATATTGTCGCTCGGAAGATCTTCACCTGTTGCCGTGGTAGAACGGAAATTATTATATTGGTTAGACTGTCCCAGCAAGAAGTTGAAAGCATGGCCGTTCACATCAAAGTGATAAGTAATAAGGTTTTCGTTGATCCACTGAGTCTCGGAATAATAAGCATCGGTCAGATAATTCTTACCACTACCTCCCACAGGGTTACCATACGAATCCTGAGGAATATAAGCAGGGTCAGCACCAATACTGTTCCATTGGTTATATTGATAAGCAAAGCTGGTCTTGATAGACAGGTTCTTGATCGGTTCTATTTCCAGGAAAGCCTTACCGTCGAAACGGCTGTATTTCTTCTTTGAGGTTATGGTAGTGGCATAAGCCGGATTCTTAATAGCCTGCATTTTATCGTTACCATCCACAAATCCCCATTCACCATTGCTGTATTTATAAGGTACCGAAGGACGGGAATGCCATTTCATCTGTTCGAATACATAGTAAGTACCAATGGTAGGTTCCTCTACTTCTTCATGGTTACCAGAAACATTCAGTCCTAAAGTGATTATGTCAATGAACTTGCTGTCAGCATTCAGGCGGAAGTTAAAACGGTCAGTACTTGTACCTTCCATGATACCATCCTGTCCCATATATCCTACCGACCCCATATAATGAGAAGTTGCATTACCACCCGACATAGACAAATGATGGGTCTGGATAGGAGCAGAACGGAATATTTTGTCCGACCAGCGGGTATTGGCAAACAAATCAGGTCTCGATCCATCCTTCATTTGCTGAATCATTTCAGGAGTAAAATTCGTAGTTACATCTCCCATAGCCTCATTCTGCTCATTATAAAGAGTAGCCCAATCCCATGAATTAATATATGTAGGCAGAACCGTAGCTTTCTGTACACCATAAGATCCGCTGTAAGACAGTGTCTTCTTGTCTGTATTTCCTCGTTTCGTTGTAACCAAGACTACACCGTTGGCAGCACGTACACCATATATAGAAGCGGAAGCTGCATCCTTCAATACCGATATATTTTCAATATCATTCGGAGAAACACTGTTGAGGCTTCCTTCCACACCGTCAATCAGCACCATAGGATTACTGTTACCAAAAGTGTTTATACCGCGGATACGGATTTCCACATCTCCCTCAGCACCGGGTTGCGCAGAGAAAGAACTCACGGTAACACCACTCATTCGTCCTTGCAGCAAACTGGAAGTATTGGATACCGGAATGTCTTTAATATCATTGACTTTTACAGAAGATACTGCTCCCGTCAGATTGGCTTTTTTCTGCGTACCATAGGCCACAACCACAACTTCATCGATCAACTCCGAGCTTTCTTTTAATACAATATTAATTTGCTGGTTTGCCCGGGCAATTTTCACGACTTGCGTTTCATAACCTATATAAGAAATTACGAGATTTTGTCCTACTGATGCCTGAATAGAGAAATGTCCGTCTACATCTGTAATCAGACCATTCGTAGTACCTTCTACTACTACAGAGGCTCCAATTATCGCTTCACCGGCAGCATCCTTCACAGAACCTTTTACAGTTACAGCCTGTTGTGTAATGGCTGATGTTGAAGAACCGAGATCTTTTTCCGTTGATGCATAGGAGAGAGTTACTCCACCAAGGAATAGCAATCCGAAGATGATTCGTCTTTGCAAAACATGTTGTTTATTCATAATATTTTAAATTAAAAAGTTACTGATGCAAAAGTCTCTGTTTCTTTATAAACAGGATAACAGAAAAGCACAAAAGAATAACAAATTCCTGTATCCACTATCAAAAACAGGAATTTGTTATCAATCGGCACGATTCTTTTATTTTTAAGCGTCTTCAAAAAGAAGGGGATCGCTTATTTTTTCCTACTTTTGAATATTGAATTTTAATCAGTATGCTATGACTAAAATAAGATTTATTTTATACTCTTTCTTATTGCTTCTCCTTTGTGGATGTAGCCTTTCAAATATAACTAATGCTGATAAGGTCCGATTGATTTTAGATACGGACTTGGGACCTGACTACGATGACGTGGGTGCCATGGCAGTGATGCATGCATTAGCAGACAGTGGATATGTAGATATACTGGCTACTATATCGTCTAATAAGTCCGAATTAACAATTCCTTGTATTGAAATCATTAATACATACTTCAAACGACCTGATATTCCTCTTGGCGTTGCTAAAGGAGAAAGTGCTGTCACATTGGAATGCCCGCACAACAAGAAATGGACTGAAGTTTTGCCTCAGAAATATACCCACCGAATAGCAAAATCATCAGATGCCCCCGATGCTGTTAAGGTATATCGATCTATTTTATGCACGCAACCAGATAATAGTGTCACAATCTGCACCATCGGAGCTTTCTCCAACCTAAAAGAACTGCTACAATCAAAAGGAGACGAATTTTCACCGGAAACAGGAGTAGAACTTGTACGCAGAAAGGTTAAACAGTTGGTTTCCATGGCAGGAATATTCCCCGAAGGACGAGAATATAATGTATATTGTGACGCTTCCTCCTCTTCTTTCGTTGTGAGCCATTGGCCTACAGACATTATCTTCTGTGGATTCGAGATTGGCTACAACATAATAACTGGTCGCCGGGTTAGCCGGATGCCTGTAGAAAATCACCCTATAAAAGATGTGTTTTTACTAAGCATGTCGCAGGGAGAGCCACAAGGTAGATGGAGTTGGGATCAGGCAACCGTTTGGGTAGCCATAAAAGGCTATACACCTTATTATATCAGTGAACGGGGAGTTATATCTGTAGACTCTGAAGGTAATAATACATGGAGAGCTACAAGAACAGGAAAGCATATCCGTTTAATAGAGTCTTTACCTGCAAAAGAAATGGAGGATTTACTCGAACAATATATGATGCATTGTCCTAAACATTAAAATTATGAGAAAGCTATTATTTATATTCGCACTCTTTTTAGCTTCCACTGCCGGAGCACAGAAGCTATTGCATTATGATTTAGCAGATGGATTATCAAGTTCTGAAATCACTTCCATCTGTGAAAATGACTATTATATGTGGATTGCTACAGAAGATGGACTCAACCGTTTTGACGGACATCGGTTTAAAGTCTATAAATCGGGGAAATCAGCAAATAACAGTCTTAAGAATAACAATATAGAAACCTTGTTCCTTGATTCCAAAGGCTTGTTATGGATTGGCTTTAAGACCGGAGGAGTAGATATATACAATCCGCGGACCGACCAGTTCACCCACCTCAATGAACAAGTTTCCGAACCCATCCCTAACCGGATTGTTTCCATATTCGAAGACTCTGATCATAACATCTGGCTGGGAAGCTGGGAAGAAGGTATATGCAAATTAACTCCCAAGAATACAGAACGTACCAGTTTTACTGCCGAACGCAGCCATTCAGGAGCCATTGTTTCCAGTTTTGTGGAAAAACCTAAAGGATATATATGGATCAGCACCTATACAGGACTTGTGATGTACAATTCCCGAAAACAAACATGGGCAGACATTACCCCCAAGAACCAAACCATCACACAAATACACGACACCGGAGAAGAAAATACACTGTATTACTCTTCATGGGATAATGCACTCTATGAATTAACATGGAGTCAACAACCCGAACAAGCCCGGACCATCCATCTGCATAACAGCAATACCCCCATATACCGCATAGAAGGAGAAGCAAATAAACTTTTAATCGGCACCTGGGGAGAAGGAATAAAAGTATATGATAAAGAACAAGAACGTATTTATCCATTGCCCGGCACAGAACATCTGGGCACTACTTTTATCAATACTATTTATAAAGATAGTCTTGATAACATCTGGATAGGTTCATACGGAAAAGGACTCTATAAATACTCCTCCTCAGACAGGGGAATCAATCAGTTACTCTCAATTCGTAAAACACATTCTCCTATCACTTCTATCGCCCTTTTACAAGATAAAATATTGTTGGGAACTTTAGGAGACGGCATGTATCATTTCGATATGCGTACCTCGACTGAAAAGGAAAACTACAAAAGCAGAGATAAATTCAAGGACCATATCTTATCTATCGGGCAAAATAAGGATATTACATTAGTGGGACACGATGGCATAGGATTATTATATTCTTTCCAGAATAATAATTCGCAGGAAATTCAATGGAAAGAATTTACGGCAAGCACTGAATTAGAAAAGATTACAACTTTCTATATAAAAGATAATAAGGTGTGGATAGGCACCAAACAAAACGGCCTGATGTCCGTATATCTGGACAAGAAGAACCGACAAATAAAAGATTATATCCATTATGACTACTTCAGTCGGGACAGGATAAACGCTATCATACCTTATCGTGACAATCAATTGTTCATAGCTTCGCATAATGGGCTCTCTATCTTCAATGCATCGGACCAGGTCACTCTAAAAGATAAAATCATCGACCAGGAGATTGTCTACTCTATCATAGAAGATAAGAGTAATAAATGCTGGTGGATAGGAACATCAAACAATCTGTTGAAGATGGAAGTATCCAATGATTCACTGCAGGTTTCTACAGCATTTCCTACATACCCATTGCCGCAAGGGGCCATCAAGTCATTGTTGCTCGATGATAACCAGAATTTATGGTTCTTTATCGGTGAGAAGATATTCTGCTACATAAACAATGAACAGCGCATCTGCGAACCGAATATCAGCTATTGGGGCAATTCTTCTATCCTTTCAGCCGAAAAAATAACTTATGAAAACAAAGAATATATCCTATTCGGCAATACCGAGCAGCTCATGGTCGTGGATGTGGAAAAGGCACTGCATCAATATGATAAAACCAAACTCATATTGACCGACCTGGAGATCAACCACCAAAAGATACAGGTAGGTGACACGATAAACAACCGGGTGATTTTAAAAGAGAATACCGAATATATTCCTTCCATCACCCTGTCTTATGCCTCCAAATGGATATCCCTGTCCTTTACTGAAATAGGGGAAGCCAACTACTGCAATAAATATCTATACAGGATGATCGGTTTTACCGACAGCTGGCAATATCTTGATATGTCCGTACCTCTGACCTTCTCACAACTCAACCCAGGTACATACACTCTGGAAATTATGAAATATAACGAAGAGTCAGGTACCAAGCCATGCTGGTCCATGAGTATTATTGTCGCTCCACCCTGGTGGAAAACACCTTTGTTCTATTTCATTTCCTGCCTGATTATCCTGTTGAGCATCGCACTCATAATATATATGATTATCAGACACTACAGAAGAAAGAGCATACAAAAGATACAGGAGATGGAGACATTGAAGAAAGAAGAACTATTAAAGGAAAAGGAAAGTTTTTTCGAAAGTCTCGGGCACGACCTGATTACACCTTTATCTTTAATACTGGCACCTGCCAATGATATGTTGCGTGAAACCAAAGAAGATGATATTCAGTATGAAAGACTATCCATTATCACTAAGAATGCTGCATTCTTATCCGATCTGTTTTCTACAATCCTTGATTTCAAGCGAGTGGAATTCTCTGAAGTAAAGATAAACAATAGAACCATAGAAATCGTATCATTCTGCCGCATCATAGTGAATGCATTCAATTATCTGGCAAGCTCTAAAAAGATCCAGCTATCTTACCAGGCCAATATCCCCTCCATACATATATGGATTGACAGTGTGAAATTTGAAAGGATTTTATATAACTTGCTGAGTAACGCCATTAAGTACACCCCCGATCAAGGCAGTGTATCGGTGGCACTGGAATATATAGATGGGCAATTAAGTGTATTCATAAAAGATACGGGACCGGGTATCAATCAGCTATACCAGGCAACGGTATTCAATAAATTCTACCGTGAGCCCCAATACAATAAGGAAAATACTCCCAACGGATTGGGCATAGGATTATATGTCGTGAAGAAATTCGTATCAGTAATGAACGGCACAGTTTCTATTGACTCACAACCCGGACAAGGCACCACACTGTGCATCAAACTACCGGTAGAGAATTCAGAAAAATATCAGGAAACAACTGATATTACCGAATTTAAAGCACAGGCAACCAATATGGAGAACAGTGCCACCATACTGCTGGTAGAAGATAACGAACAGATACTTAAATACCTTACGGGCAAATTGGCGGAGCACTTCAACGTAGTGACAGCCACCCATGGAGAAGAGGCCTTGAAATTAGTAGGTGAGTATCTTCCTGAAATCGTAATATCGGACATCATGATGCCCGGTATGGACGGCCTGACACTGTGCCGCCACATAAAGGAAAACTCCCTTTATGCCGATATATTCGTTATATTACTGACTGCCAAAACTTCATCTGAAGATGAACTGAGGGGCTATAAAGAAGGCGCTGACATCTATATCAAGAAACCTTTTGATACGGAAGCATTGATTAATCAAATAATGAATATCCTGAATACGCGCCAGAAACGAAAAGAACAACTCCTGAAGAACCTGATAGCCAAAGACAGTGATACCATTGAGTTTAATTCCAAGGAAGTATTCCTGCAACAGGCCATGAAGGTGATAGAAGAGAATCTGGATAAGGCGGACTTCAACATTGAGGAATTCTCAATAGCCATGAATATCAGTAAGACAGTGCTTCATAAGAAGTTCAGAATGCTTATCGGGCAGACACCCAATCAGTTTATCCGGGCTATCCGGCTTCGAAAAGCATCCGAGCTATTGATAAACAGTGATTTGTCAATAGCGGAAATAGCCTACCTGACCGGTTTTAACCAAGCACATTATTTCATCAAGTGCTTTAAGGAAGTATATAATGAAACACCCAAGAGTTTCAGGGATCTGAAAAAAGGAGACCGATAACCTCAAGAAAGGGATGACTGTGAAACTGTTCCAGTCATCCCTTTTCCAATCTTATTTCTTATCAGCAGAATATTCAACCTCGTAAACTTCCAATAAGCAGTGTTCGCTATTCCCATCTATAGTGGTACAACTTATTTCCAATGGGCGTCCTTCTTTTATATCGTCAGCAGAAACCTCCCCTACCGCCCATGACAAACCGCACCAGATCATCTTATCATGCGATTTCTTTACCGGAACAGCACGCTTGCCCTGCTTTACTTCTATATTGAAGAAATGATCCATTTTAATCCCGGTGGGAGGAGCACCGCCCCACGAACGGAATGCTTTTCCATGCTCATCCAGTTGCTGAAAGAGAATTCGCACAGTTTTCCCTTTCGAAGGAATGTAATGTGCCTGCAAGATATGCTCATTTTTCTTTTGCACATCTATTTTTACCTTTTGAATTGTTCCAGGGATAACGATATCTTTCTCAATACCTAAATCATACTCCCGGGCACTGAACTTGCCGTATCCGACAACAACCATCTGTTCCGGTCCCAATTCCACAATATTCTTTTCTAAAACAGGCATAAAACCACTGTCCGTAAAAAGCACCCTCCCCGTTCCTGTCGCTTCAGGCAACGTTACTTTGGCTTTCTCTTGTGATGCGTTTACCACAGTATAAAGTTTTCCTCCTTCAGCGGAAGCCATATATCCGTATGGCAGCGCTTTGCCGGGGATAGAACCGAATGCCGAAATATTTCCATACTGCTGTACCTTCATATACAATTGCTGCGTTTTAGCCATCCAGCGGGCATCATCATCACTTAGCAAATCAATATTTCCATGACAGACATTCAGCCAACCTCCGCGTGCCATCGTCAGAATCATCATGCCTTTCCAGGCATTTAAGGCCCTGTTATAACAAGTACCCGTGTTACCAATCATAAAAGCACAATTATCAATGCGCCAGACCGGCACTCCATTAAACAAGTATTGAAAGGTCATATGATCCGAATACAAATCCTGTGAGCGCCAGAAATTCATCATCGGCACATCGGATAAACGGGGATCACCACAATACATCGTATCAAATATTTCCAGCCAACGCAGGTCTACCGTTTTTCGAAACGGGGTAACCGTATTTTCCATATCACCCCCGAAACCATTGTAGCCAATAAAAAGTACATCCGGATTCTTATAACGGAATTCTTTTATGGCAGAAATAAAGGCATTTTTATTCTGTTCCTCAATGTCAGCAGGTAGCATCGTACATTTAGCATCAGGAGTTGCTGCATCAAAATAAGCAAAATCAAATTTGAACATCTTAATACCCATATCCGCGTACATTTGCAGGGTCTGCATAAGATGGTGCAAATATCCTCCCCTGAACAAACAAAGAGTTGTTCCATCTTCCGCCACAGAGTTTTCCCATTCCGGAATAACCTTCATCGTATTTGCCTCTCCACCTATGCGCAGCAAGTTCGTAGAAAACCACAAACCGGGCTTTATTCCTTCTCTTTTACACGCATCCAGCCAACGTTTGGGACCTTCCGGCCAGCAGTCCGGCCTCCACTTACGATATCCTTCATTCACATCAAACCAGAATGCATCCATCATATAATAATCCACCTGTACACCCGATTTTTTCAAACGTATAATGTGATCCAATTCTTTCATTGCCAATGCTTCATTCAGAGGAATGTTATCAGACAATTCATCGTAGGCGGACCAATTGTTATAGACAAATACAGGTTTGGTCAATCTTGCCGTTCTATTTTTATTCCATCCGTCAGATACATTCTGCGCCACTCCCGGAAGAAATATGCACAACAACAGTAACAAAGCATTTATTCTTATTCTATTCATAAGTCATATCTATTTTTATCAAAGACTGATTATTCGCCGGAAAACTCAGTCCACAACTTCAAAAGTCAGTTTCCGACCACCTACCGACACTATAAATTCACCCGCCTCTAAAAAGCGCTTGCCCGTTGCATCCGTATAGCTCAAATCTCTCATAGGATCAATCTCAAACCGAAAGACTCTGCTTTCACCGGCATTCAACGAGTGTTTCTCGAAGAATTTCAGCTCTTTCATAGGACGGGAAATAGAACAGAACGGATCGGACACATACCATAACACAGTTTCTTTTCCTTCCATCTTACCCGCGTTAGTCACTGTAACCTCGGCTGTTATCTTCTGATTCTTCCTGATTTTCAAGGAAGAAAGTTTCGCATCAGAGTAAACAAAGGTAGTATAACTCAATCCATGCCCGAACGGATACAAAGGTTTGGTAGGAATATCCTGATAATCCCCCATCGCATCGAACGGACGGGCAGACTGCCGCATATTATAGTAGACCGGTATCTGACCTGTAGACAGTGGGAATGTCACTGACAACTTTCCGGAAGGATTCACCCTGCCCGATAAAATGCCTGCTAAGGGAGTTCCTCCCGCAACACCGGGCTGCCACATCTCAATGATAGCTTCTACCTGAGGTTCCAATCTGATCAATTCAAGAGGGCGACCACTGGAAAGCACAAGTACAATAGGCTTATTCGCCTGCTTCAGATGCAAAAGCAACTTTTCCTGAATATCGGGCAAAGCAATTGTAGAGCGTGAAGCATTCTCTCCACTCCACTGTTTGGACTCACCTAAACATACCACTACTACATCGGATGCTTCAGCCGTTTTTAAGGCAGCAGAGAAACCCGATTCATCATTTCCATCCAATGCACACCCCTGCTCGTAATCCAACTGTACTTTATCGCCAAATTCTTTCTGCATTCCTTCATAAATGGTCTCCACATCTTCGGCGTGACCTTTAAAAGCCCAAGCACCTAACAAATTGGCACTATCCTTTGCCATAGGTCCTATCAACGCAACTCTTTTAACCGTTGAAGAAAGAGGCAACAGGTTGTTTTCATTCTTCAACAAAACTATTGATTCTTCTGCCAGACGCGCTGCCAAAGCAATATCCTCTTTCTGCAAATAACGTTCCTGCTCGGTCAGCTCTTTCGTATAAGGTTCATCAAATAAGCCCAGGCGAAATTTGACTCGAAGTATACGGGCAACCGCATCATCTATCTGCGACATTTGTATCTTCTTTTCAGCAACCAACTGCTCTAAATATTCATAATAAATATTATCACGCATATCCATCTCCACACCGGCATGGAAAGCCTTATACGCAGCTTCTTTGCGATCCTTGGCAACACCCTGATAAATCAGCTGCTCTATTGCATTCCAGTCGGATACGACAAAACCGTCATGCCGCCACTTATTCTTCAGAATTTCAGTTAAGATGTAATGGTTTGAGGTAGCCGGTACTCCGCTAATGTCATTAAAACTGCTCATAAGCGTAGCGGCACCTGCTTTCACACAGGCCTCATAAGGAGGCAGATAAGTTTCCCACAAGGCTTGGGGTGATATATCCGTATATCTGTAATCCCGTCCGCCTTCGGATGCTCCATAACCTACATAATGTTTCAGGCAAGCTGCGATAGAATACGGATCAGACAGTTTCTCGCCCTGGTAACCTTGTACCGATGCTACACCAAATACTGTATTCAGGTAAGGATCTTCTCCATAACATTCGGAAATACGCCCCCAACGGGGATCTCTCGCCACATCAATCATAGGAGAAAATGTCCAGTCGATACCCGACAGAACGGATTCCTTAGCAGCCATCCCGCAAGCCTGAGTCACCAAATCCGGATTAAAACTGCAAGCCTGTGCCAATGAAATCGGATACACCGTACGTAACCCGTGAATCACATCAAATCCAAAGAGAATGGGTATTCCCAAGCGAGACTCTTCCATTGCCTTACGCTGAATCTGATTACGCAACTTCGGATCGGTATGGAGATAAATCAACGAACCAATCTCCGCCGGAAGATTTTTCACCTCCGTGCCTATATTATTGGGATTATCATTCTCCCCAAATGTATATTGATTCAGCTGAAGCACCTTTTCATGCAATGTCATCCGCTTCAGCAAATCTTTCACTCTGGTTTCAACAGGCTGTCCCGCATCTTTATAAACCGGCTTCTGTGGCCGGACAGATAACCATGGGAGCAAAGCCGATACGAATAAAATCAATAGTTTTCGCATAGTATCATATTATTAATTAATCCCAATCATCAGTGCGGAAGGAGGATACCGGCAGACCACCCGTACCAAATAATTCCGCTTTTACAAAATTCTTAAATGCATATCTCACAGCTTTAGGCTCTGCCACATACTTGCATGTGACTACCACAGTACCTTTCTCTTCGTCAATATAGGCATCCGCTTTATGGAATACCTTATTGTCTCCGGATATCTCAAACAGTTCCAAAGTCTTCCCATAGCTGGTAAGCCCGTTAAATTGATTGTCAAAATGAATAATAGCCTTATTTCCCTCAACTTCCATTTTGCTGTAAGTCGGACTTTCCACCTCAAATCCTTTCATTCCATAGGTTTTAGAGAGTGCCAGCATGCCCAAGCGGTCGCCCACTTCTTTTTTCCTCCTCGGATGGATCAGATATCGCTCCCCTACATCCAGCAGTACTGCCATCGCAGAGTTTGGAATCAGCGTCAGACACTGTCTTTGCGCTTCCCGCTGATAAGCCGAAACTTCCGGCCATTGAGGTGTGAAGAAGTTCCACTCTTTATAATCGTAAGGGGCAATCTGTGCATAATAGAAAGGTATTTCTCCCAATCCCCAGGCTTCGCGCCATTTACTTACCATGGCAGCAACCGAGGGAGCATAACGAGGCACATTGAAAATGTTAGATTCACCCTGATACCAGATAATACCTTTTATGCCATATCCCACCAGTGGGTGAATCATGCCATTGTACAGAACCGTAGGCACATTACTAATCCACGGAGAAGTTTCATCACTCAATGGCGGTACGGGGATATCATCAAATTGTTTACAAGCTTCCGCATTCATCCATGCTTCGATGTTGGAGCCTCCATAACTGGCATTAATAATACCGACTGGCACATCCATATTGCGCTGTAAGAAATCTGCAAAGAACCATCCCACAGCCGTACATTCCGCTACATTCTCCGGAGATGCCTTCACCCATTCGGCCTCAAAATGTTCCAATGGTTTATAGGCCGCTAAAGTAGGTATATTAATGAAATGTATTTGCTTTTTTGCTGAAGACAATATGGCCTCTGTAGATCCCAGTACCGGCTGGCAATAATATCCTTTCAGCGGCATACTCATGTTGGACTGTCCGCTTGCCAGCCATACTTCTCCCACAAACACATTCTGAAAGACTTTTTTCTTATTGGCAGTGACTGTCACCTCATAAGGTCCTCCGGCAGCAGGCGTAGGTACAGCTATCTTCCAGGTTCCTTTAGAATTAATAACCCCTGTATATTCTTTATCAGGATTCCATGAAGTGGAAATAGTCACTTTCGTTCCCGGTTTTCCCCATCCCCAGAACGGATTATTTATTTTTTGTTGCAACACCATATTGTCACTGAAAATATCAGCAACCTTAAACTCCTGCGCTTCAGCAAAACATGCCAAAGCAAAAAGGAATACCAAATTTAATAATACTTTTTTCATCTATCAGATTTCTATTTATTTATGAATATAATTCTTTCGTAAGTTCACGCAAATATAGCGCTATAGGGTAAGAAGCGATAACATAAAACCACCCAATAATAACACAATACTCCACGATATACTTCATCTCTGTTCTAATCAGCTATAATCCACTATCTAAACTCTGCAAATACTCTGTCAGCCTGAAAACTTTTCAGACTATTCATGAAACTTGATGCCTGAACAGTTCTGGTCAAAAGCTCTTTTCAGTCGTACCCGGTTCGCATTTCCTTCGCTTCTATAGAAGGATGAAAATAGCGAAGCAGATACGAAGAGGGTACGAAGGAGGTATAAAGAGGCTACGAGGTGGAATAAATTGTTCTGTTTTTCTGCCTCGTAAACAGCTAAATTCGTATCTTTGACCAATCATTCAGCAAGACATTTTCTTATATGGCAAAAGAAAAAACAGTTTATGTATGCACTAACTGCGGTCAAGACTCTCCGAAATGGATAGGCAAATGTCCGTCATGCGGAGAGTGGAATACGTATGTAGAGGAGATTGTGCGAAAAGAGGTAGTGAACAAACGTCCGGTATCCGGAATAGAAACAGAAAAGCCAAAGCCTGTCATTCTCAGCGAAATAGAAGCGGATGACGAACCACGTATCAACTTGCACGACGAGGAGCTGAACCGAGTGTTGGGAGGTGGATTGGTTCCCGGCTCTTTGGTACTCATCGGCGGTGAACCGGGTATCGGTAAATCAACGCTGGTGCTGCAAACCGTGCTGCATATCCCTGAGAAACGTGTTCTCTATGTTTCCGGTGAAGAAAGTGCCCGCCAGTTAAAGCTGCGTGCCGACCGTTTGTCACAGAACCCCACCGATTGCCTCATTGTTTGCGAAACGTCATTGGAGCAGATTTTTGTTCATATAAAAAACACACGCCCAGATTTGGTTATCATCGACTCCATACAGACCATATCAACAGAAAGCATCGAATCGTCACCAGGCAGCATTGCACAGGTACGGGAATGTTCGGCAAGCATCCTTCGCTTTGCCAAGGAGACGCACACGCCGGTGTTGCTTATCGGGCATATCAACAAGGAAGGCAGCATTGCCGGGCCGAAGGTGTTGGAACATATCGTAGATACGGTATTGCAGTTTGAGGGTGACCAACATTATATGTACCGCATCCTGCGCAGTATCAAGAACCGTTTCGGAAGTACGGCGGAGCTGGGCATTTACGAGATGCGGCAGGATGGTTTACGGCAAGTCAGCAATCCGTCGGAACTGCTGCTGAGCCAGGACCACGAAGGAATGAGCGGCGTAGCCATCGCCTCGGCTATAGAAGGGATACGCCCATTCCTGATTGAGACACAGGCATTGGTGAGCAGTGCGGTATACGGTAATCCGCAACGTTCTGCTACCGGATTCGACCTGCGGAGAATGAATATGCTGCTGGCTGTGTTGGAAAAGCGGGTCGGTTTCAAGTTGGCGCAGAAAGATGTATTCCTCAATATCGCAGGAGGATTGAAGGTGAACGACCCGGCAATAGACCTGGCAGTTATCAGCGCTATTCTTTCCAGCAATATGGATACGGCTATTGAACAGGAGGTTTGTATGGCGGGGGAAATCGGTTTGTCCGGGGAGATACGTCCGGTGAATAGAATTGAGCAACGCATAGGAGAAGCGGAGAAGTTAGGGTTCAAACGGTTTGTACTGCCTAAGTATAATCTGCAGGGCATTGACACGAAGAAGATTAAGATAGAGCTAATACCGGTGCGGAAGGTGGAGGAGGCGTTCCGGGCACTGTTCGGATAACACATTATAAATGTAATACATGAAATATGAGAAAACATGTCCACATTTTAGGCCTGATATTCCTTGCGACAGCATGTGAATGTCCCATTAACGAAAACTATATTGAAATAAAAGAACCGGACAAAGAAATATCTGTCAGTATGGATTTGAATGCTTTCACGAATGGGGAAGCTATTCTTATCAATAAAGCTACTCAGTTGGAGTATTCCCTGAACCTATCCGGCAAAACCGCGAGTAAAATCATCTTCACCTTGGGAAGCCAGATTTGGGAGACAACTTCGCCCAACGGTTCACTGCTCATTGACGAAACCAGCTTTCCCAACGGAAATTACACACTAAAAGCACAGTTTTATGCTCCTACCGGAAGCGGTAGTATTGCCGACCAATTGGAAGCAGAAGCATATTCAGGTGAGATGAGCTGGCCCGTCATCATCGACTACCAAATGGCACTTTTTGATATCGTTACTTACCGAACGAATGAAAACCGATCGTTGGAATTGAGTTGGCAAGCCCCGATATTATCACATCTTACCATATCTTCATATACCATCCAGGCCACGAATAAGTATGCGGGTTACTACAGCGAAACGGTTCCCGCAAACCAAACTTATTTCATAGATACCCGCCATATAGGTATTGAGACTACCTATATGGTATATGCCAATGTGAAGTATGAAGGAAAAGAAAATCTGACTTGGCATATAGGAGAAACCAAAGTGCCGGAAAACTTGCCACGTCTGTACACATCGGAATGGGATATGGAGCACATCCAACTTTGCTGGGAACTGCCGTACAATTGCCTGCTGAGTTTTACTATTAATAGAGAACCCACTTTCTCTCCCGCCAAAGAAGCAACATCGATGAAGCTTCCTGTTATCAATTTTGGTACGAATTCATGGTATGATGCAAACCAAATCCTTATGACATTGTCACGTATCGACCATCCTTCGGAAAATATCTTCCAAAAGGAAATAGCTGTAGGCTCTCCCGGATATTTTTACGAAAACGAGCGGTCAAATTCATGGTGCTACAACCCTGTTACCAAGATGCTGTATGCCAACAGTGATTTCCTGAATGCCTATCAGTATCCGCAACTCACCCCCGAAACAACTCTCAGCATATCAAGGGGCAGCACCGTATTCACCTCATACACAGAACCATTATTAGCCATAGCCACAACAGACAACCTGGAAATCAGAGATGCCCGGACGTTGAATCTGAAACATACACTCACCATTCCCAACCTCAATTCGACCAAAGGGGATATTATATTCACTTCCGATGGAAAATTAATCTATAAAACCACCGATCCTGATTGGGTACATCACAACATTGTCGTCAGTAAACTTGATGGAAGCATAATTTCTTCTACGCGCGTAGGAGGAAACCCCATACTCATCTCCCCCGACGGTAAACGCATCGGTGCTTCTGACTTTTCTGGAATGAAAATTATCGAATTGGAAAATGATCTGTTTTCTCGTGAATATATTTTACCCATTCCTATCGAGAAACAGGGAAGAACGATCTTTAATCCTATTAATCCTTCCCAGCTCATTATCTCCGACCAAGAGAACCACTGTATAGAAATACGCAATTGCCAGACCTATGAGTTGATAGAAAACATACGGCTGAAAGATGAAATGCAATATCTGTCGACCGACCCTGTCACCGGCAATCTATTGGTAGGAAATGACCACAAGTTATCTGTACTGTCAGCCGTCGATTATCAGGAGATTTTCACAGTGAATGCTCCTTATCACATTTGGCCTACATTGACAGGCGATTACTTAACTTCCTATGACGGCTATATTCTTAACATCAAAAACACATCATCCAAATGAAACAGAAATATATCTTTATCATAGCATTGCTACTTTGTACCCTCCCAATCAGCGCACAACAATTGACCCTGGAATACAATTGCGGATATGCCACTTACAACATGAATGATTTGAAAGACTTTATGGCAAATCCCCCTACTCCGGTACAAAATACCAAAACAACGGATAACTTCCCCGGATATATCACCCACGAAGGGAAGTTCGGCATAGCATGGCATCGCTTGCACCAGGCAGGTATCCTGATTAGTTATATGAACACAGTAGGCAGTCGCGGAGTGGCAGATTATTCCGGTAGCTATCGATTAGACTTCCGGGTTAAAGGCATACGTACAGGATTGTTCTATCGCTTTTTCTTACCTGAAGCGGCTGAAAAGATCATATCACCTTACTTGCAAATTTCCACCGGAGCTATATTCAACAAAGGGAAACTAAAGGAAGCAGCAACTGTGGGCAATTACACAGAAAGCGAGTCCAGTTCTTTAGGAGGAATCAATCTTTATCTGGAACCAGCACTGGGGTGCAAAATAAAGTTATCGCCACGGATAGCGCTCAATGTCAGTGCAGGTTATGAATGGGACTTTGTCAAGAAATTTACTTACGACGGAGAAAAGGCTAACTTAAGCCCAAACTGGAGCGGCTTCAGGCTGCAAGGAGGAATAATTTACTATATTCCCTTGTAATATTCATATTTTCATTTCTAATAACAGAGTTTTATGATACAAGAATACCAACTACGTGTGCTCCCCGAAGTGGCAGCCAACGAACAACGACTGAAAGAATACCTCGTACAGGAAAAAGGATTGAATGTACGTGACATCACCGCTACGCGGATATTAAAACGCAGCATCGACGCCCGGCAACGGACTATCTTTGTCAACCTGACCGTACGGGTTTATCAAAATGAAACGCCCAAAGATGACGAGTTTCAGCACACTACCTATAATAATGTGGAAGGAAAACCGCAGGTCATCGTAGTAGGTGCAGGCCCCGGCGGATTATTCGCAGCATTAAAGCTTATAGAACTTGGGCTACGCCCCATCATCGTGGAACGCGGCAAAGACGTGCGCGAGCGTAAGAAAGACCTGGCACTCATCAGCCGGGAACACACGGTTAACCCGGAATCCAATTATAGCTTCGGTGAAGGAGGTGCGGGAGCTTACTCGGACGGCAAGCTCTACACCCGCAGCAAAAAGCGCGGAAATGTGGATAAAATACTTAATGTATTTTGCCAGCACGGAGCATCTACAGCTATTCTTGTTGACGCCCATCCCCATATCGGTACAGACAAACTGCCGAGAGTCATAGAAAACATGCGGAACACCATCATTGAATGTGGCGGTGAGGTACATTTCGAAACACGCATGGATGCACTTATCATTGAAGGCGAAAAAGTGAAAGGCATTGAGACGAATACCGGAAAGACTTTCCTCGGCCCTGTGATTCTGGCAACCGGACATTCTGCACGGGATGTATACCGCTGGCTGGCGGACAATAATGTAGAAATTGAGGCAAAAGGCATTGCCGTAGGCGTACGTCTGGAACATCCTTCGGAATTGATCGACCAGATACAATATCATAACAAGAACGGACGGGGAAAATATCTGCCTGCTGCAGAATATAGTTTTGTGACACAGGTAGACGGACGAGGAGTATATAGTTTCTGTATGTGCCCGGGTGGTTTCGTTGTCCCCGCTGCCAGTGGTCCGCAACAGATTGTAGTAAACGGGATGAGTCCCAGTAATCGCGGTTCACGCTGGAGCAATTCGGGGATGGTGGTAGAACTGAGACCGGAAGACCTGGAACATGAGAAATCAGGAATGCAGAATAACTCTACTGAGGATTCTTCATCCTCTATTCTTCATTCTTCATTAAACATGATGTATTTTCAGGAATCCTTAGAATCTACCTGCTGGCAGCAAGGCAATATGCGGCAAACAGCACCCGCACAACGTATGCTGGACTTTACACGTAAAAAGCTGAGTTATGACCTTCCCGAAAGTTCATACGCCCCGGGGCTAATATCTTCTCCACTTCACTTCTGGATGCCCCTATTTCTGACTGAAAGACTAAGCAAAGGTTTGCAGCAATTCGGACAATACAGTCGCGGATTCCTTACGAATGAAGCTGTCATGATTGGCGTAGAAACGCGCACATCAGCTCCCGTACGAATCATAAGAGACAGAGATACGTTGCAGCACGTCCGAATAAAAGGACTGTTTCCTTGCGGAGAAGGAGCCGGGTATGCAGGCGGAATCGTATCGGCAGGCATCGATGGAGAACGATGCGCAGAAGCAGCGGCCAATGCCGTTTACCTCAAACGGTAACTTCATTTACACACTGTTTATTGCTAACTTTGCTATACCTTTTTAATGTACATAATGAAAAGCACAACTGACATATCAATGAGCAATGTTATCGTAAATTCTTTTAATGAGATATACACTTCTTATTACAAGAAGTCATTCTTCTTTGCCAAATCATATGTTCATGATGATTTGGCAGCAGAAGATATTGCTTCCGAATCGTTGATTAAATTATGGGAAAAATTAAAAACAGAGAAAATAGATTATATAGAACCGCTCCTACTTACCATATTAAAGAATAAAGCTTTGGACTACCTGAAGCACGAAGAAGTCAAACGCACGGCTTTTGAATCTATGGCCGATTGGCAGCAACAGGAACTTTCTATTCGTATTTCAACTTTAGAATCATGTGATCCCAATGAAATATTCTCGGATGAAGTAGAAAGTATCATCCGGGAAACATTGAAATCACTATCCGACCAAACCCGACAGGCATTTCTACTGAGCCGGTTCGAAAACAAGTCCAATAAAGAAATTGCCGAACAGATGGGAATTTCCGTAAAAGGAGTGGAATATCATATATCAAAAGCATTAAAGGCATTACGGATAACTTTAAAAGATTATCTTCCTCTATTTTATTTCTTCTTCTATTATTAAATTCAGTCATGTATCTCTACCTTTTTGAGAGCAGGAATCTTTTTTTCCAATTTTCTTTTAGGGTTGTTTTCACTTCAATCGTTAATATATAAAACACAATAAAGAAAATGAATTCCGAATTACTTCAAAAATATATATCCGGCAATGCCACTGAAACCGAAAAGCAACGTGTTACTGAGTGGATGCAAGAAAGTCCGGAAAACATGCGCGAATATATGGCACTGCGCAAGCTACATAATATTGCCCTATGGCGCACAGAACCTGTGAAAACAGAAAATAAGCAGTTTAAAAAGCATTTTACATTGCGTACACTTTGGATAGAGACTGCAAAAATTGCAGCAATATTCGCAGTTATTTTATTAGGTACATACTATTGGTCCGAAAAGCACCAGACAGAACAAAGTGAATCACTACAGTCCATACATGTACCCGCCGGACAGCGAGCCGAACTAATGTTGGCAGACGGTACTAAAGTATGGCTGAATTCGCTTAGTACGTTAACCTTCCCAGGACATTTTACCGGTAATATCCGGAATGTAAAGCTGGACGGTGAAGGCTACTTCGCAGTAACTAAAAATGCAAAACAACCTTTTATTGTAGAAACAAATAAATGTAATGTCAAAGTATTGGGTACAGAATTCAATGTCATGGCTTATGCAGCGGACAGTATCTGGGAAACAGCTTTACTGGAAGGAGCAGTAGAAATCTTAAGTCCCGGTACTACAATAAACGGGATGAAACTAGAACCCAATACAATGGCTAGTCTAAAAGGAAACAAACTGATAAAAAGACGAATTAAAGAACCTGATCACTTTTTATGGCGTGAAGGTTTGATTTGCTTCAATAACATATCAGTCAAAGACATGCTGGAAAAGCTAAAGTTATTCTACGGAGTAGACATTATTGTAAACAATACTAAAATATTAAACAATCGTTATACAGGTAAGTTCAGGACGAGAGATGGGATAGAACATGTACTAAGAGTTCTCAGACTGAATAACAAATTTACCTACAAAAAGGATGACGAAAAGAATGTAATCACCATTAATTAATCTTTTAAAATCGTTTTGCCTATGAAGTAACACACTCGAATAAAAAAGAAATGGGACAGTGCTGCAACACCATCCCATGGATAGTCAATTACGCATTGACAGTTTTCTCTAATAATCTTAAGTAAAAACCTAAAATTAGTAATGCAAATATATGAAAAATATTTTGTATCAGGAATCTATTGTAGAAATTAAACATTTATTCCACATTATGAAAATCACAGCCTTAGCCCTGTTTATATTTGCCGGGACGGCTTTTGCCACGGAGTCTTATTCCCAGGTGATGAAAGTGACAATTATGGCAGATAACATTTCAGCAGGCAAAGTTATCAATGAAATTGAAAAGCAGACAGATTACCTGTTTGTATACAATGTAAATGAGGTGAATCTGAAACGCACTGTAAAAGTAAATGCAAAGAAAAAGCCGGTAGCGGAAGTTCTGAATAAAGTATTCGCAGGTACTGATATTTATTATGCTATGGAAGGCAAAAATATCATGCTGATGAGTAAAGGGGAAAAAGAAGAAATAACACAACAAGAAAACAAGATAACAGGTATCGTAAAAGATGCAAATGGTGAACCGATTATCGGAGCCAATGTAACAGTAAAAGGTCAGTCAATAGGTACAATTACAGATATAGATGGGCGTTTTGTATTAAATGCCCCGGCAAATGCCGTTTTACAAATTACTTATATCGGATATATCCCTCAAGAAACGAATGTAGGAAACAAAAAAGAATTATATATCACTCTGAGAGAAGACTCCAAAATGCTGGATGAAGTAGTGGTGGTAGGTTATGGTAGTATGAAAAAATCAGATTTGACCGGTGCTGTAGTCAGTGCTAATCTGAAAGATTTTGAGAAATCTCCCAATACCAATGTGGTTCAATCGTTGCAAGGTACAGTACCAGGCTTAAACGTGGGACAAGTTACTTCAGCCGGTGCTACACCCTCCATTTCAATTCGTGGTACCAACACGCTTTCTGGCAACAAGGATGTGCTGATTATTTTGGACGGCATTATCTATACCAGCTCCCTTTCTTCCATAAATCCGAATGACATTGCTTCAATCGACGTTTTGAAAGATGCCAGTGCAACCGCAGTCTATGGTGCGCAAGCTGCCAACGGCGTATTGCTGATTACTACTAAGAAAGGCAAAGCAGGGCAGACCAGAATCAACTTCTCCACGGCTTATACGATGTCTAATCCTACCAAAAATCTCCGTCCGATGAACCGTGAGGAGTTTATTGAATTCACTAAAGATTATTGGTATGACAAAGCTTACACAGGTCCCGACTATACCACGCCCAATCCCGATTTTCGCGTGGCAGACTACATGGTAGATGCTCCGATGCTGGACAACACTCAGCCCGATGGACTTTCCGTCTACGACTGGGACTGGTGGGATGAAGGCACACAGACGGCTTCTATCTTTGAGAACAAGCTGAGTATCACCGGAGGTACGGAGCTGGTTTCTTACCTGATTTCCTATGCCAACACCAACCAAAAGGGCTTTATGGTGAATGACGACTTTAAGCGAAACAGTGTCCGCATCAATCTGGATACCAAGCCCTACAAGTGGCTGAATCTGGGTATGCAGACCTTCGCCTCTTTCGTCAATCAAGATGGAGCACAGCCAGGAGTATGGGATATCATCACTTCCAATCCGTTGACACCTGCCTTTGACGAGGAAGGTAAGTTAATTCCCTATCCGTTCCAAGGAATCGGCTTGACGCCCCTTGCCACCCTGTTCACGGACGACAAGGAACGCCATAACTACTTCTTCGCTAACTTCTATGCGGAAATTAAACTGCCTGTCAAGGGATTAACCTACCGTCTAAATTACGGTAACAACTACCGCACAGACGAGCACTTCCAAGCCAACCCCTACGGCGCCAGCTTGACAGGCGAAGCCTACAAGCAGCATACCTCCTATTACGACTATACGGTGGACAATATCGTAAACTATGCCGGCACGTTCGGCAAGCACGACATAGCCGCCACTTTCCTCTACGGTGCCAGTGAGCGAAAGCAAAATTATACGGAAGCAAAGGCACAGAATTTCTCCCGTATGACATTGGGTTATAACAATCTGCAATTAGGAAAGGAACAGTTTACAAAGTCTGAGGCATGGGATGAGGCATTACTTTATCAGATGCTACGTATCAACTATAAGTATCTCGATCGCTACTTATTGACGGCTACTGCCCGCCGTGACGGCTTTTCTGGATTTGCAGAAAACAATAAATTTGCAATTTTCCCCTCTGTAGCAGTGGGATGGATTGTTTCAGAAGAAAAATTCTTCAAACTACCCTGGGTAGACCAACTGAAACTGCGTGCCGGATGGGGTATCAGCGGTAACCAGACTTCACGTTATAAATCGCTGGCACGTATGGAGAGTAATTCCGGCTATGTGTTTGGGGATGGAGGTACTACAGAAATTTTACAGAAAGTGAACTCTATGGGAAATCCAGACCTGAAATGGGAAAAGACAGAAGGATTCAACTTTGGTTTGGATTTCAATCTCTTCAACAATCGTTTGACCGGTTCTTTAGAGGCATATCGCACTATTACCCGTGATCTGCTGTATGATATGACCATTCCCTCTATGACAGGCTTTTCGTCTATCAGTACCAATATCGGAAAGATACGAAACCGGGGTGTGGAACTGACCTTGACCTCTCGTAACTTTGTACAGAAAGATTTTGAATGGAGTACAACTTTCAATATATCTTCCAACTCCAATAAAATTCTTTCTCTGCTTGGCAGAGACCAGGACGGAGACGGTCGAGAAGACGACTTGATAGCGAGCAATTTGTTTATCGGAGAGTCTACATCAGCAATTTACGGATATATCATCGATGGTATCTATCAACTGCACGATGACATTCCAGCAGGCTACAATCCGGGAAACTACAAAATTCGAGATGTAACAGGCGAAGGAAAGATTACAGTAGACGATCGCGTCATTTTGGGTAAGGAAGACCCTGCCTATCGCTTCAGTTTATTAAATACTTTCCGTTGGAAGGATTTGACTTTCAGTTTCTTTATCAACTCTGTACAAGGTGGGAAGTATGGCTATTTAGGCAAGAATACGGAAACACTCGTACGTGGTGATGCCAACAGCCGCCGCTGGAACCGTATTAGCGAGCTAGCCAAAGACTATTGGTCACCCAACAATCCTAATGGCACTTATTCGCGTTCCATCAACGCCGGCGCCATTTCTCCTACCGCCTATCAGGACCGTAGTTTCGTTCGGCTACAAGACGTCACGTTGGGGTACAATCTACCCCAGAAGTGGGTACGTACCATCGGGTTGCAGAACCTTAACCTATATGTCAACGGTAAGAACCTGCTCACTTTCACTGATTGGAAAGGGTGGGATCCGGAGACGAATGGCGGATATTTCAGTACACCTATAATGCGTAGTTTCACATTTGGTTTAAACATAACACTTTAATTAAAATGAAATGATTATGAAAAAGAAATATATCATAGGATACATGTTGGCAGGATTACTCTTGGTATCGTGCAATGAAAGCAGTTTTTTGAAGGAGAATCCAAAAGATTTCAACAGTACAGGCAACTCTTTCACAACAGAAACGGATTTCAACATGTCACTCAATAATCTGTATAATCTGACTCGTCTAGAATATTATGGTGTGGACGAGAATACCCCTTTCGATTATATTTATGGTACAGACCTGATTTATGACGGAGAACCTGGCACCACCAATCGTAGTGCCAACATGAATGCTGCTTTTAATCCTACAGCTAATATCCCCAAAGTGCACTGGAATAATTTATATAAGATCATATCGGAAGCAAATACCGTTTTGTCACGTTTGGCTACTGCTGATATAACCGACGATACCAAACGGACTATCGAGGCAAAGGCGCTGTTCTTCAGAGGTATGTCTTATCGTACATTAGCCTATTTATATGGAGGTGTCCCCATTGTGTTAGAAGAACTGGAAACACCCAAAACTGACTTTGTGAGAAATACACGTGAAGAGACACTTCAGCAGGCTATTGATGATGTTAAAAGAGCAGCAGAAAACTTACCGGACATTGCAACAGTGAAGGATGGTGAAATATCTTCTCCAGCTGCTTATCATCTACTAAGTGAAATATATATTGCTGCCGGAAAAAATCAGGAAGCAGTTGATGCAGCTAGTAAAGTTATCAATAACCCGGCACTTGGTTTAATGAGGCAACGATTCGGTTCACGTATCAAAGAGACTCCCGGAGACGTTTATTGGGATCTCTATCAGGTTAATAATCAAAACCGAACAACGGGAAACACAGAAGGTTTGTGGGTCATTCAGTATGAAACAAACTTACCGGGTGGGGGAAGTTCTACTGCCGATTTGAAGAATGGCGGAAATTACATGCTTGAAAGACATTGTGCTCCTATGGTAAGAGATGTAAAATTGCGCGTCAAGGAAGTTGTTGATGGAAAAGAAGTGACTAAGGATTATACTCCTTTCCGCTGGCCCGTGAGTGACTATACAGGTGGAAGAGGTATTGGTTGGGGAATTTCCACAACGTACTTTACAAACACCATTTGGGAGGATGATTTTACGGGCGACATCCGTAATGCTAATCATAATTTTGTGCGGAAGTTTGCCGTAACCCAAGAAGAGTTCAAACGGAAGTTCGGGATTGATACGATTGATGTAGACAATCCGCCAGCAAACTTGATAGTGGGACAAGGTGGAAGCATGACCATACCAGGACGCTATCTCTATGCCTATCAGAGCAAAGTGACCACACCTTATAATCATCCAGAAGAGTTGTATGCTAACAAAGCAACTTTTGAATTGAAGGCCATTGCTGGTACTACTTATACCGACCAGTATATGTTCCGTTTAGCAGAAACTTATCTGCTGCGTGCCGAAGCTTATCTTAATCTGAATAACAAGGAGCTGGCTGCGGCAGACATCAACGAAGTGCGAGGACGTGCACATGCCAAACCCGTGGAAGCATCGCGCATAGATCTTGAATACATCTTAGACGAACGTATGCGTGAGCTGGGAGTAGAGGAAAAGCGAAGAATCACTTTGATGCGTACCGGCAAACTGTATGAACGCGTAATGAAATGTAATCCCTTCTACGCCAATCCGGAAACATGTGGAGACGGCATCGGTATGTTGAAGAAATACAATTTATGGCCCATTCCCCAGTCTGCCATTGAGGCGAACATCGGTGCCAAACTGGAACAAAATCCCGAATATAACTAAAAAAACAAGACCGGTCGGGCAATTAGCCTGACCGGTTGTTACTGAAAAACAAGATTGGCATGAAATATATTATTTTCTTATTTTTCTTCCTGTGCTTCGGATTAATTGCACAGGGGCAGGTTATTGTGAAAGAGACCGATGGAGAACAGGCCTTTCCGCTTGTTTCCTCTAATAGTAAAGCCCTGATAAGTTACGATGAAAATGATTTTGAGGTTGTGAAGGAAACTGCCCGCTTGTTTGCTGAAGATATTCGCAACGTAACCGGAAAAAGAATCGCTTTATCCGACAAACAAAAAGCAGCTGCATACATGGTTATTATAGGAACAATAGGTCAAAACAGAACTATAGATCGATTTGTCAGAGAAGGTAAGCTGGACGTATCCCCCATTCGTAATGGCTGGGAACAATACATCATCCAGACATTAGACAATCCGGATAAAGGTATCCAAAAAGCCCTCGTCATTGCCGGATGCGACCGACGCGGAACAGCCTATGGTGTACTCTCCCTGTCCGAGGTTATGGGCGTTGACCCACTTTACTGGTGGGCAGACGTACCTGTAAAACAGAAAAATACCTTGTATGTACATACTACCCGGTATATATCTAAAGCTCCCAGCGTGAAGTATCGAGGGATTTTCATCAATGATGAAGGATGGGGTATACAACCTTGGGCAACCAATACTTTCGATAAAGAGGTGGGAAACATGGGGCCAAAAACATACGCTAAGGTTTGCGAACTCATCCTCCGTATGAAGGGTAACATGATGGCCCCGGCCATGCATCCCAAAACAACAGCCTTTAACCTGGTACCCGGTAACAGAGAGGTGGCCGACAAATATGGCATTGTTGTAACTTCTGCGCATTGCGAACCCCTATTGTACAATAATACGACCGAATGGGATAATAAGATTAACGGTGAATGGAATTATCTGACAAACAAAGAAGGTATATTAAAGGTATTGGATAAAAGGACTTTCCAAACTGCTCCCTTTGAAAATGCGTATGTCATTGCCATGCGTGGCATTCATGATGCCGGATTGATTGGTGTGCCGGAAGACCGCAAGGCAGAAGTGACCGAAGAAGCTTTGCAGGATCAACGCAACATACTCAGCAAGCATATCGGTAAACCTGCCGAGGAAATCCAACAAGTATTTGTTCCTTATAAAGAAGTGCTTGATATTTATGAAAAAGGAATGAAATTGCCTGATGATGTTACGATAGTATGGCCTGACGATAATTTCGGTTACATCAAAAAATTAAGTGATGTAAAAGAGCAGAAGCGTAGCGGCGCATCAGGTGTATACTATCATATATCTTATTTAGGTGAACCGCACGATTATCTTTGGCTCAACACTACACCACCGGCTCTAATATATGAGGAAATGAAAAAAGCATATGATACAGGTGCTAATCGGTATTGGTTGCTTAATGTGGGCGATATTAAACCGGGTGAGCTGGGCATAAAATTCTTTTTGGATTTAGCATGGGATATTGATTTATTCAATTACGATAATGCTTACCAATTTGACGCAAACTACCTATCCTCCATCTTCGGTGATAAGTATAAAGACGATTTACAAGACATTATGAGTACATACTATCAGCTGGGCTTCCAACGCAAACCCGAAGCAATGGGATGGGGTGTAGAGTGGAACAGTTCTGACAGTCGCGAGCGGATTGTAAATACCGATTTCTCATTTATCAATTATAATGAAGCAGAAAACCGTATAGCAGAATATGACCGTATCGCCAATAAGAGTGAAAGAATCCTTAAAGAGCTGCCAGACAAATACAAAGCTGCCTTTTACGAACTAGTGTTCTATCCAGTAAAAGGTGCAACATTGATGAATAAGAAAATGCTTACTGCGCAACAAAATCGCTGGTATGCACTTCAAGGACGGGCTTCTACAGAACTATATGCAAGTAAAGTCCGAAGTTATCACGATAGCATCGGTAGTTATACAACTCATTACAATCAAATGCTGAATGGTAAATGGAATCATATGATGTCATTGGCTCCAGGGTGGGTGGCTACTTATCAGAATATGCCCCCCGTAAACACTACTACCATTTCTTCAGGAACCAACATGCAGATTTTCATTCCGGGCAAAGACACCGATTATGGAGTGACCTCTCTGAATGTATTACCTTGTCTGAATCCTTATACTAAACAAAAGTCATTTATTGAGCTATACAATCGGGGAGATAAAGCTTTTCAATGGAAAGCTTCAGCCAGACAAGAATGGATAAATCTGGATAAAACATCAGGTGAAGCACTACTGCAAGATCGCATCATTCTCTCGGTAGACTGGACAAAAGTTCCACATGGCACAAACATAACGGGAGAGATTGTCATCACTTCCGGACAAAAAACGGAAACAGTTTACTTGCCGATATTCAATCCGGTTTCGCCAAGCGTGAATGAACTGAAAGGCATGTATGTAGAAGACAACGGTTGTATATCTATCAACCCCGGATTATATCATCGTAAACTAGAAAATAAAGATATCACGATTCACACTATTAAAGGATTAGGTTACGAAAACGAATGTGTTCAGTTAGGTGAAGCCGTCAAGCCATCTCAAAATATCAGAAAACTCGCCGAAACACCGAGGGCGGAATATGATTTCTATACATTCAGCGCCGGAACAGTTACGGTTTACACCTACGCCCTGCCATTATTCCCCATTAATACTCAAAGAAATACGCGTTACGGCGTAATGATTGATGACGGTATAGTGCATTGGGTATCAACGGCTGCCAAAGAATATTCCGGCCAGTGGAAACAGAATGTAGTGCGCAACAATGCAATTGGTATCGTGAACCTGAACATAGAGAAACCGGGTAAGCATACATTGAAATTGTTGTGCGCTGATCCGGGTATGGTTATTCAAAAAGTAATAATCGACTTCGGAGGCATGAAACGTAGTTATTTAGGTCCTCAGCCTACGTTAGTCAAATAATTTCACTTATATATGATGAAATACTTATGGAATAAACTTCGCCTAAAATCAAATTATTTATGTTTAGACAAGTTATCTATAGGTAGAGAACACAAATTATTTATGTATGAAAAGACTGTATTACATTTCATTTTTTCTATTCCT
>OGIE01000291.1_pt1 | contig 74139 bp, 57 predicted proteins | sample 1571581 | NCBI WGS metagenome assembly OGIE01 (sample SAMEA2582021, study PRJEB24529) | metagenome | biome: Human gut stool | place: China | collected 2011
TATACGGTTTGTGTGAGCAACAGTTATCTTACTCCTGAGGACCATGTTATCTTTAATTACTTTTGCTGCACTCAATGCAAATTCCTGATTTCGTCCCCCTATTCCCTTTCCGCCCTCAACAGCAACCGTCAACTCTCCCGTCATTAAAAGAGCACACGGCGCTTGGAATGGCTGTCCATCCATATCAATATTAACCGCAATTCTTGCTATAAGTTGTCCAGCGGCAAATGCATCCACAAAAGTACGTTTTGTCAAAAGGTATGGCGGATATCCCAGTTCTTCTGCTTTTTTCATTGCAGCAGGTAGGAAACTCTGTTGTTCCGGCATTATACCAAATATCCGGCAATTATATTTTGAGAATTCCTTTTCTGTTAAAACAGAATTTTTTCCAAACATTTTTCGAAGAAAATCTAAGATACAATGGGGAATTTTATCTTCTATCTGATATTCTTCTAATATTTCCATTGCCTTTTCAGGTGAACTACAATCCGGTAGCGTATGAAGCCAGAAATTACTTTTCATTAATCCATTATACCCTATTCCACCCAATGCATTAGGTTCGTTTAAATCAATAGGGATTAAATGAACCATGCGAGCTGGCCACAGAAACCTTGTAATTCTTCCCCCCTTCAATTGATCCAATTGATTGCGAATCATATTTAACTGCGGCGTAGTAGCTCCCTTTTCTATTTGAAGAATACGTGTCACCTCTTTTACATCATCAACTGACATCCCCTCACAAGGCAGGGTCATAAGCGAGGACGCGCCATTACCAATAATAGTAAATACAAGGTCTGTCTCTTTTAGATTGTATGACTGAATTATTCGAACCAATTCACGACTAGCTTCTACACAATTTTCATCTGGCACTGGATGACTGCCAAAAACAGCTTTAATTCTCTTTAGCTGATGCTCGTCACCATATTTTAAAATAACAAGTCCACCAGTCAAATAGTCCCCCAGCGCGTCTTCAATTGCCTCAGCAATACGATGTATTCCTTTTCCTGCTCCAAATACAAATATACGTTTAATATCAGTACCAAGCGTATAAATATCATTATCTGTTTTTGGGGAACCCAGTGGCACAAAAGCAGGATCTCCAATATGCAATTTCCTATCGGAAGTGATTTTTATCATAGATGCTGTATTGTAATATGGATCGGCAGCTTGCATGCCCGCCTCTAGTATCTCCAATATTTGTTCACGGCCTTCAATATTCCCGTGAGAACACAAGCACTCTCTATTTTTTATTCTCATAGCGCCTCTCCAGTCTTCAATTTAACATTTTTTTACCTTTAATACCTTCCCTTCCATAAAACCTAACGCGACTTCCTATTTCTTTTTCGATTTCCATCAAGCGATTTCCAGAATAACACATCCCATACTCTCTGGCCGTACCCGCATTTAACCCTACTGCATAATCACAAGCATTCAATCCTTCTCCTCGTTCTCCACATGGGCTAATACCAATATTATTTTCCGCTGCAATCAGTGCCGTCTCCGCTGCTTCCGAAAATGTCCCTATCTGAGCAGTCGCAATCCTGATACAGTTACAAGCCTTAATTTTAATCGCTTTATCCAAGCGGTCTTTATGTGTTGCAATAAGGTCATCGCCTACAATTTGAATACCACTTTCTTTCGTCAATACTGCAAATCCTTCAAAATCATCTTCCATCAGAGGATCTTCAATTGATACAAATGGGTACTCTCTTGCCATTTTCAAAACCAACTGTATCATTTCATCTCGTGTTTTTGGCTCTGGTGAAAAAATCCCCTCGTACTTCTGTGTTTCCTCATTATAAAAACTATTAGCTGCCATGTCCACTTGAAGACCAATCCGCCCACGATAACCTGATGACGCAATTACTTCTGCCATCATTTCCCAAAGCTCATAATCATTCCTAAGCTTTCCTTTTGGAATAGCCATCCCTGCAATTGGCTGCATCTTTATTGCCAGTTTTGTTTTCATAATATCATACCAGTTCATGTATGTCTCCCATAAGGCTGTTACTGCCTCATTATAGGAGTCAAAACCATACGCTAGCATGGAATATGTAGGTTTATATCCTATTCCCGTTTCAAAGCCATAGCGATTGCTCCCAGTTGCAATCAAGGCAGCTGGTACCGGCATTGTAAATGCTCTCACTCCACCAATATGTCTATAAAGCGGTTCTCCTAAAGCATTTGCTCCCGCATTAAGCACAGCTGTTGACAAAGCTGTAATAGCATTAACTCCCATCTCAATTTTGCCTTTGCTCAAAATAATTGCATCGTTCTCCGCTTGTCGTTCTGCGCATCTTCCAATAAGCATAGGCCCTAAAATTTCATTTACATTTCTAACTGCTTTTCTAACCCCACAACCTGCAAACCGTTTTCCTCCATCATATAAGGGTAACTCTTCATGTAAGCCCACGGATATCCCCGGAGAGCATACAGCCTTACCTACTGCTCCATTTTCTGTAATCACAGTCACCATAACAGCAGCCTTCATCCGATCTGAGTATACTTCCTGAGCAGTAATTGACCTGATTTGTGTTGCACTCATACGCCTTCCTCCTGCTATATTATTTATCCAAACTTCCAACCCTTTAATCCTTTTTTACCTGCATATCGCGCCCGTGCTCCAAGCTCTTTCTCTATTTCAAGAAATCTGGTTCCAGGACTCCCCAAAGAAGACTCTCTAATTGTGCCTGAATTCAACCCTACACTATAATCACAGATATCTAAGCTCTCTCCTCTGCTGGAGCACGGCATAACCGCATATCCATGATCATATGCTACCTGAATCATTTCCAATGCTTCTGTAATAGAACCAATCTGATTTACTTTCAGAAGAACTGTGTTGCAGGCATTTTGACGAATTCCCTCTTTTACCCGGGATGTAGTAGTTGTAAAAAGATCATCTCCCACTATCTGAATACCTGTTTCCTTCGTAATTATTGCATGGCCTTCATAGTCATTCTCATTCATCGGATCTTCAATAATAACAAACGGAAAATCTTTTGCCATTTTTAAAATCATATCTATCTGTTGATCTCTAGTACGTACCTCTCCATTAAAGAGCCCTTGATAAGTCTGGGTATCTGAATGATAATAACAGTCCGCTGCACAATCCACTTGAAGGCCAATTCTATTTTCGTAGCCGTATTTACAAATAATTTCTGTTAGTGAATCCCACAACATAAAATCATTATCTACCACACCATATGGAATACTAAAAAAACCACAGCAAGTATAATATGGAGATGGTTCTTGGGAACGAAGCCCCCATCTGCGGTTCACATACTCTTCCCACTCACTGAACACTTCCCACAAAGCATAGGATGCCTCAGAAAAATGTTCAAAACCATATGCTATAAATGAATATGTCGGTTTACTTCCAGATTTTCTCCCATCGCAGTAACGAATTCCTCCACTTATACATCCATAGGAAGCGTTAGGCAATGTAATAGCCCTAGTTCCACCTATATGTTGATAAAGCGGAATTTCTAATGCTTCTGCAGCAGCTTTCAAAACTGCTGCAGAAACAGCTGCAATCGAATTGCCACCTAAACGTAGTTTTGTTTCATTCCCATATAAGCTGAGAATTTTATGATCGACTTCAAATTGTTTTGCCGCATCCATCCCTATGATTGCAGGAGCAATTATATCATTAATGTTTCTAACCGCATTTCTTAGCCCCATTCCTCGCCATTCGGTTCCCCCATCATATGCAAAGGCCACCTCATGAGTACCGATTGAAAGTCCCGACACACATTGCACTGTACCCTTTTTTCCACTACAAGTCTCAATTGTAGCCTCCACTGCTGGATAACCTCTGCCTGAAAAAACCTGACGTGCAGATACCTTCTTTATAATTGTCCTGTCCATAGAAATTCCTCCAACACTTCTCTATCTATCTTTTATCACTTTTTCCATGAAGACGCACTGCTAAGAGAACTATACCAGCCAAAATAAAACCTATAAAATCAGTAATTGTGCCTGTCTTCACCATCAATACTGCCGCAACCATCATGAAAATTCTCTGCCAGATTTTCAGTTCCTTTACCAGATACCCCTCAACTGCTGATGCAAGACAAAATACTCCAATAAAACTTGTTATAACCGCCTGTCCAACAACCATTACACCTAATGAGAGATCCATTAGCAATGCTGAATTTAATGCAAACATAAAAGGAACAATATAAGCTGCAATACCCAATCTAAAAGCGCAATAACCTGTTTTCATAGGACTTGCACCTGACAAACCAGCCGCTGTATATGCAGCCAATGCAACTGGGGGTGTAATATTAGCTATACTTGCAAAGTAAAATGCAAATAAATGCGCTCCCATTGTAGTTACACCCATCTTAATTAATGTTGGCACTAACAATGTAGCAACTACTATATAAGAAGGAGTGCTTGGCAATCCCATTCCTAAAATCAAACAGGAGATTGCTGTAAATATCAATCCCATAAGGAGACTGTTCCCTGAAATATTGATTAATGCAGAGCTTAATCGAGTACCAATGCCTGTATAATTAACAATACCCACTATAATACCAGAACATGCACATGCCATCGCAACTCCAACACAACCTTTTGCCCCCGAAACAAGACATTTCATAAAAGTTTTTATATCTATTCTGGTCTCTTTTTTTATGAAAGATACTGCAATTACGGCAATCAATGAATATATACAAGCAAATGTTGCACTATATCCCTTCATCAGAAACACAACCAGTACAATCAATGGCAAAAATAAGTATGATGATTTTATCAATTTCGCTAATTTCAAATCCTGATTGGTTTCTCCTGCAGGCCGTAATCCCAGTTTTTTTGCTTCCAAATGAACCATAACAAATACTGCTGTATAATACAGAAGTGCCGGTACCAAAGCTGCCACTAGAATTTTGGCGTATGGAATCCCAGTATATTCGGCCATAATAAACGCAATTGCTCCCATAACCGGCGGCATTATCTGTCCTCCCGTAGATGCCACCGCTTCAACTGCTCCGGCAAATACCGCACTATACCCGTTACGTTTCATCAGCGGAATTGTTATTTGGCCAGTTGTTGCTACATTCGCAATAGCACTGCCAGAAATGCTTCCAAATAAACTGCTTGAAATCACAGCAGCTTTAGCTGAACCACCACATGACTTCTGAGTTAAGGCCATGGCAACTTTAATAAAATAATCACCAACGCCAGAAGCTTCCAAAAACGAACCAAAAATAACAAACAACACTACAAATGTCGCAGAAGCACCAAGAGCTGTACCAAAAATCCCCTCTGTTGTTGTGTAAAGGGTATCAACAAAAGCTATTGTGGAAAAGCCTCCATTTCCAAATACTCCTGGCAGATATTTACCCAACAACATATATGCCATTGCTATAAGAGCAATTATTGGCAGCGCATACCCCAATTTTCTTCTTGTTCCTTCCAACACAGAAATAATCAGCATGATACAGAACATATACTGGTACCAAGTTAACTTTTCAATGTAAAAGAATCTTGTTATCAGCCATTTTTCATTAAAAAATAAATATGCAATCGGAATTACTGCGCAGGAAATCAAAAGAATGTCTATCACTGAATTAACGACTATTTTTTTATCCTTAACGAGTCTCGTAGGATGAAGCAGAAACACCAATACCGCTGCAAACATGAAATGTATACTACGCTGGTATATGGCAATCATAGAACCGGTTACAGCAGTATACAGGTGAAAAACAGCAAATATCAAGGCTACAACAAATATTGCTTTTTCCCGCAAAGATATCTCTTTCTTATTTTGATTCATGAAAGTTTCTCCTATTTCATATATCTCCAACCTATTTCATTGCTCCAATTTCTTTATAATACTTTTCTGCTCCTGGATGCATTGGAATTCCCAAATCCTGGGCCATCATCTCAGGTGTCAATGCTGCATACACTGCATGCGTTGCAGCAATATCATCCAGATGCTCCACAATTGATTTCGTCATCTGATAGACAAAATCTGTATCTAAATCGGAAGAGACGATCATATGCTGCATCGTTCCTAAACAACGTACATCTTTTTCTATACCTGAATATGTATTGGCAGGTATTACATTTTCAATATAAGCTGGAGAAATTTCCTGAAGCTTCTTAAAATCTTCATCTGTTAATTCAATTAGGCGTATATCTCTCGCTGTAACAATATCCAGCACAGTGGAAACAGGTGTTGCTGATGCAAACATAAGGCAATCTGTTAATCCATCTTTAAATTGCTCTCCCATATCACTCAAATTTGAAAAATTAATGGAGCCCAAATCATCATATGTAAGCCCATTCACCTCGAGAATATCAGAACAGATTAGCTCTGCAGTATTTCCTTTTGCAAATGTTGTAACATTTTTACCCTTTAAATCAGCGACTGAATGAATATCGGAATCCTTATTCACCAATATATGATAGTGTTCCGTATACAGATACCCCATATTTACAACCTTATTTAAGGGTGCAGTAAAAGGCTGTACAGCATTATAACCATCCACAGTTGTTGGAAGCTTAGAAATCGCTAATGTAATAGTTCCATCCTGTACACCCTGAAGATTGCTTAACGCTGCTCCCGGAGACACTGTCGTTCTGATACCAGCTATATCTTCTGGAAGGAAATTACCAACTACAGTTGTGAACAAATTCCACGATCCTCCTGTAGTTCCTCCAGAAATAACAACGTCTTTCGGAACAATCCCTTGCATCTTAGCTTCCGTTTCTGATTTTACTTCTTTTTTTGCTTCCCCCTGACTCTTTGCCTCGGCTGTGGTTGATACTGCCGCGGTACCACCTGCATCTTTCTGCTCAGAACAAGCAGTTAATGCCATTGCCATAATCAGCGCTACTACTAACATTCCTTTTTTTCTCATATTTCCTTCTCCTTTTTTATTTTTTCAAGTTATCTGCCTGATTACTATTTAGGCAATTATTGTTTCTAATCTTCCAATCTTTTCTATTTCGATTACAACCCTCTGCCCAGGTTTCAAAAAACGAGGCGGATTATATTGTAGAGCTGTTCCAGCAGGGGTCCCTGTTGCAATAATGTCCCCCGGAGTTAACGTCATAAATTCCGAAAAGTACTCAATCTGCTGATAAATATCGAATATCATCTGGTCGGTACAAGAGTCTTGAACAATATCGCCGTCTACCATTGTTCGTATATGAAGTTTCATAGGATTATCAATTTCATCCTTTGAAACTAATACTGGCCCCATCGGTAAAGCACCATCCATATTTTTTCCCCTGAACAACTGAATATCTTCCCTTATACGATCATTTGCGGAAATATCGTTTACTACTGTAAATCCAGCAATATATTCATCTGCCTTAGCAGCACTTATGTTTTTACCAGTTTTTCCTATAATAACCCCCAGTTCTCCTTCATAAGTGACACTTCTTCCATTTGTATAAAAAATTCCACCGTTATCGTTTATCGCATTACAATATTTTCCAAATACTTTTAGTTTCTTAGGCAGCTCAAGTGCACCTCTCTCGCAAAAATCCCGATAATTCAGTGCTACTCCCATTATCTTTCCTGCATCCTTTATCGGAGCAAGAATTTCCCAGCCATGTTCTTCCAGTACCCACTTATCTGAATTCGATAAAATTTTGCTCACAGTTTGTAATTCATCTTCCAATTCCAAAATCTTCTTTACAGAACTCATTTTATCTGAAAATCCATACTTCTCCGCACTTTTTTTGATATTCAAGATAACATTTTCTGAAATAAGAACACCTGGCAATATTTCATCCTTTTTATTCTTATAAGATATTATTTTCATTCACTATCTGCCCTTCCACTTTGGATGATTATAAACATCGGGGTTGCATATATGCGGCCATTTTTTGCCGTTTATAACTGCAATCATACCATCTACCGCCATTTTGGCAGCACGAATAGAACTTTCTCTTGACAACGCTGCCATATGTGGGGTAGCTATGAAATTAGGTAAACTCATTAATGGACTTGTAATGTCAAATGGTTCCATTGCCATCAAATCTGCTGCCGCTCCTGCAAGCCTTCCCTCACGCAATCCTTTATACAATGCGCTCTCGTCTACCAAATCCCCTCTGGCGCAATTTATCAAATATGCTTTCTCCTTGAACAGATTCATTGTACTATCATTGATTAAATATCTATTTTCAGGTGTAGAAGGCACATGAAGTGTAACAAAGTCACATTCAGGCAGCAAGTCCTGTAATGTTTTAGCAGATAAATATCCCTTCTCCCTGATAACCTTCTCCTCAACATAAGGATCAAATACTATCACTTTAAGCCCAACACCTGTTGCCAACCGCGCGACCTCTCTGCCAATCGCTCCAAAGCCCAAAATACCCAGCACCTTTCCCTGTATCTCTATCGATGCACTTTTATTTCTTATATTAAAATTACCCGATTTTGTTTCCTTGTCACTTTCAAGCAGATTTTTTGCCAATGCAAGTAGCATTGTCAATGTATGTTCCGCAACTGACAGAGAATTCGCTCCTGGGGTGATGACAACCGGTATTCCGTACTCAGTTGCTGTCTGAACATCAATTGTATCAACGCCTACTCCAGGTCTGGCAATAACCTTCAAACGTTCTGCTGCCATAATGCATCTACGATCAAGCTTCCCCATCCGCAGTAAATATCCTTCAGCTTCTTTAAATTCATCCATAACTGTATCGATATCTGCAGTATTATGACATATTACTTTAATATTCTCATGTGATTTAAGGTAGCTCATACCTTCATCGCACAACTCATGCGATAACATTATTTTCTTCATTTTTGCTCTCATTTCACACGATATTTATCGATAGTTTCCTGGTTAATCTCAAATCCTAGTCCCGGCTTCTGTGGAATTGCTACCTTCCCATTCTTCTGCACAATGGGTTCTGTCACCAGATGATCACGGAAAGGATTCTCTGTCTGCTCATACTCCATCCACATCTGTGCCGGTTTCCAACTATGAGGTGCTGGAGGTAACGCCCCCATAACCTGCAATGCAGCATATGTTCCAACTGCTGAGCCCCATACGTGTGTAATAAAGCTAACACCTGCCGGTTCTGCGATATCCGAAATTCTCATTGCTTCTGTTATTCCTCCACAACAACACACATCTGGCTGAATGATATCCATTGCCCGGCTGTCTATAATATTTTTAAATGCATATCTTGTAAATGCATTCTCACCACCTGCAAGAGGAATTGTTGTTTTGCTTCTTAGCTCCGCATATCCTGTAAGATCATGTGGTGATATAGGTTCTTCAAACCAACTAATTTTTAGTTTCTCAAATTCATGTGCCAGCCACTGGGCATCGTAAAGATTATATCCATGGTTAGCATCTACCATTAATTCCACATTATCACCAATCGCCTCCCGCACTGCCTGAACTCGCTTTAACTCTGCAATTCTTGGAAGTGCAATTTTCATTTTTATGCCTTTAAAGCCTAATTCTTTATATTTTTCAGCTTCCTCAACAGCCGGTTTTATAAATTCTTCATAATCATCACTCTCTTTTGTAAAATATAGTCCTGTTGCATAAGGTGTTACATATTCTCTATGAGCACCTCCTAGCAACTTATATACTGGCACATTAAATGCCTTGCCTTTGATATCCCAAAGTGCAATATCAATTGCACTGATTGCTGCTACACCAAATCCCTCGGGATCATAATCTTCAATTCTTTGATACATTTTCTCCCACAATACATTTGTATCCAGGGGATCACATCCTGTAATCTGTGACGCTAACAAATTATCCACAATTGCTTTAGTTATCTCAGCAGGACCATATGCTTCTCCCCATCCAACAATTCCCTCATCTGTCTCGATCTTAACCAACATGGCATTCTTTGTCCTATACCACCATCCACGAGCTGAAGTAAATGGAGTTTTCATCGGAGTTCTCAAAATGATTGCTGTTACAGAAGTAATTTTCATAACATTCCCCTTTCTTTGTGTAATTATTTTTAAATATATTTTATTATTAAAAAATATATTCTATGATTTTAAAATATCACTTTCATATTTAAATTTCAAGGTTTTTTTCGCCATCATATTTTTTTCTACAAATTCGATAGATTTTTAAATTTTTACTGTGAAATATTCACAATATTCTTTTCATATCTATTGTTATTGACCGCTATACCTTTTTTATTGTATACAACGGGCTTAAAATATATCGAAGCAGGAAAAGCTTCTGTTTTAGCATTCATAGAACCGGTTGTTGTAGCGTGCAGTTCGGAAAACACAAGGGAGAAACCAAGATTAGCCATAGAGGACGCAAACGACTCAGATACTGGTTGTTCCAAGCGGCAAAGTCAGCGGTAGCACATGCTGATGAATTTAAGGAACTTCACATATACTACACGACCCGAACAAAGAATCCGCTCAAAAAGATGCAGTCGCTGATCGTGATTGCCTGCAAGCTTCTGAGAATCATCTATACGATTATGAAGAAGGGAACTGCGTATGATCCGAAAAAGATGCTTACGGACATTAAACGGCAGGAAAAGCAGGAAGCACTTGCTGCATAAGCACATCAAAATGATTATTCCAGAGCCTTGCCAGGTTCCGGATAATTCCGAGACCGGGCAGGGTTCTGGAAAGAAACCCGATGGAGTTGTATGGACAACTGCATCAGCACAATGACCAGCAGAAAATGAAGCAGGGGATGCGTCCACGGAATACCCGTACCCTGTGGAATGAACAGGTCAGTAATATCAAAATACAAACAAGAGCTGTAGCCTGCAGTAATTCACTCCGTAGGGCATGACCCTGTTCGAAAGCTTAGCAGGCACTCAGTGTATGAACAGGTGGGACGAAGGAAGTTGATACACGATACCATTAGACACGGAAGGTTCACCATCATAGTTAACAGAGGATTTATAGCCTTTATAAAGCAGATCAGAGGAACGTTTTATAAACTGCACCCCCTTTCAGCTATTCAGTACAAGATACAATGACTGTCATACACTTCTGGCTCTGTTTTGTGAGGCAAACATTTAAAGAAAAGCCTGAAAAATCAATGATTTAGGGCTTGACAATATAGGAAGGTCTATGCGAAAAGATGGAGAACGTCTGAATCAGTACCTGTAAACAGAGAATGACCGGGAGTAGTAAAACAAACAGCTCTCCCGGTCACACTTGCTATATTTTATTCTTTCGGCATTAACAGTATTGCCAGAAATAACCCGTCTTATTCTCGAGGCCGGGTGTGGGCAGCGCCCACGAAAAGCAGTAAACAGGTTAATGTCTGTTTCTTATGCAAAAAAATCAACAAAACAGGTATAACTTTGCGGAGACAGGCAATACTCTGAATAAGAAAATCATTCGACATACAACAAAGCAAATGGTTCGTCAAAAAACGATACATATCTGATTCTAATCAAAGCGGTCTCATTTCTTTAAAGACACAGAAAAATTTACAGCCTCTCGGCAGCCCTAAATCTTAGTGGTGTACATGATGGGTCTTCTTTTTGACTATATCTGGCGTAATCTCATCTTTTTGTCTTATCTGTTCCTTATCGGATTCTATAGCTTCTTTCAAATTGATACGATTCCGCTTTATACCAAGTTTTTCATCCGCCGCATGTCTAGTATCTGCAAATTTGCCTTCTTCAAAGCCATAACCGTATTTTTCTTTCAATTTAGCCTTGGTCGCAGTTTCCATCTCTTTCCTGACATCAGCTCTCTTTTGTGAAAATTCTTCTGCAGCATCCGGCTGTACTTTCTTCATTTCTGTAGTATATTCTGCTTCTAGCTGCTGATTATCTTTTTGAATCTGCTCTACCGCCGTAGACATCTTCTTATAATCTTTGTATTTTACTCCAAAATCAGCCTTTGCTTCTTCATATTCTACCGCAGATGTAAAACCACACATCCGGGCTATGCTCTGCATATAATCCTTACGGTCTTCAATCTGTTCCTGAAGTTCCTGTATCTGCTCTTGCAACTGTTTTTTCTTTATAAGCTGAAGAAGTGAACATGCCGCAAGTTCTTTTTTCAGCTTCTTGATTTCTTTCGCAGCGGAGGCATTGGCTTTTTCAGCTTTTGTAATTTCGATTCTGTACTTATCAAGACGTTCCTTCTCAGGTACAAGTTTCGATGACATGAATCCAAGCTTATGGGATAATACATTTTCTTCATACTTATTCCCGATGATTTTGGCTCTTATACCTTCCACCTTACGTGCAAGCTCTCCAACAAAATCTTTTGCAGCCTTGACCATCGTATCAATCTTAGCTTTAAGTTCCCTTACAAATTTGTTATGCTCTTTAATCTGCCGGTTGATATTTCCGATATCTGACCGGACGACATAAGCCTCCGGTGTTCCTTCACGGATTTCACGCTCAGCTCGTCTTTCCATATTGGTTGCCGCTGTTCCCATATGTAGTGTAGGAAGCTCGTCCTCACGTCCCTGGTCTTTAAATGATCTGCAATCTATTCTTGTCTCAGAATTAAGACTGGCAAATTTATCATTTACAACCTTCTCCCAGTGCTGCCTCCACTCAAAAATCCTGTCCTTACTATCCCAATACGCTATGATTTCATTTTTCCTGCCGTATGGTGTTGTTTTAGGAGAGCGGTTTACTCTCTCGAGACCACGTTCTTTTCCTTCTTCAGCTGTCAGCCATATCTTTTTCTTACCTTCAGAAAACTTATACTGTTTCTCCCAGCCTTCTTCTTTTGCCTGCTTAAATTCGTCTGCCGTAAATCCTTTTTCTTCTCCATCTCGGATACATAAATATTCTGTCTTCGACTTAGGCATCCATTTACCCTTTTCATCTATCGGACGCATAGTCGCCATGATATGAGCATGAGGATTTATGAACTGCATTTTACTTATATCTTTAGTAGGATTACCATCTGCATCTATAGGTTGATGTCTGTCATTCATAACCGGAGGATTATGAATCGCTATATCAACCACCATTCCTTGAGAAACAAGTTTTTCTCTGGCAAACTGTTCTGCTACTTCAATCTGTTGTTTCCTTATCAGTTCTATCGGAAGGGATAATTCAAATTCCCGACACAGTTGCGCATCCTTACTTTTTTCTAACATTTCAACAGCATTCCATAGAGTGCTCCTATCGGAATATTCCTGCGGGGCATTCTCATGTAAGATGATTTCTGTATGAACTACCCAGTTCTTTTTTGTAAAATCATGTTCTATGCCGTCATACTCATTAACAAGGTCTTCTCCTGCCCGATATGCTGCCGCTGCTACAGATGATCTTCCGGCATTTCTTCCTATCACTTGTACCGAGCAATGATATATCGCCATCTCAAAAACCTCCCTTCATCCAAAGCTAAAATCTATAGCCAGTACACTCCCGGTAGCCATGTCCCTTCGGAGAAGGGCGCACTTATACATCACGCCTAAAGTCGTGATGCCGTGCGCTCTGCCGAGGGCTGCTCCGCAGGGTCTTCCGACAGACTCTCCCGATGGGCACTTCCGTGGGAATCCTGCGGATGGCTGGTCGCAATAGCTCCACTTTTACGAATTGCCTGTAAAAGTGCCTCCTGAAACTGCTCATCGGTCATCGCAAGCGCTCCCTCTATCGCATTTTCTGCTATTGCTCCTCTTACGATTAAGCGGTGCGTACGTTGTTTACGCAGCTTAATCGCATCACGCTTTTCCTTCATCTGCTGTTGATGTTTCAACTGCAATTCAGTCAAATCGTTATTTTTTTCCATGCTGTCATCCTCGCTTTCTTTGAAATCAATCTGACATCAGTAAAAAAATGGGTGATGCCAATTTGACATCACCCGTAGCTCTCTTAATGGTGTCTACCATGAACTCTGATTTTTGGCTCATCCATCGCCAATGCAGGTTCCGGTTTTACCATTATCGTTCGCTCCATCGTCTTTACTTGCTCATCTGCTTTCTCTACCATCTTATCCTTCGCCTTGTAAAGACTCTTTTCAACGGAATTGATAATATCTGATGCAGTACTTCGTATCGTATTCATACTGCTTTTCAATTCGTCCAATTTCTTTCCGCTGCTCCATCCGGCAACGTAACCAAATGAATAATCTGATGAATCAATTCCGAAATGCTGACAGACCGTATATGCAACACTTTCAGCCTCGACTTCCTTTGTGCGTCTGTCCGGAAGGTTATCCTTTTCTTTGCCGGTATCTTTGTCATGAAGTATAGAATGCGCAATCTCATGGATACAGGTCTTTAATGTTTGCTGCTGACTCATGCCTTCTTTTACAACAATCTTCTTATCTTCAAGATGATAATATCCGTGGGAGCTACCTTCTATTTGTCTTAATTCAATAGGTACAGGTGATACTTCTTTAAGCGCATCCATTAAGCGGTTAAATCCTTCAACATCGTTCTGCAGGTCGGATGCTATTTCTGGCAAATCCCGTCCCTCTGTCTGAGAAACATCAAATACCGTAGTTACCTTATATGCTGGTATTGTTGCCTCGACTCGTTCTCTTAAGGGCTTCCCATCACTGCCAAGAACAGGTCTCTGAGTGTTTGGATCAATCCTGTCCACATCTTTCTTTATTTTGTATGGAGAAGGAGCAAGGATACGAATACCCTTTTGCCCCTTCTGTACATGTCGGTCAAAGTTCTTCTCCCATGATGTATAGCCAGCAACATAAGTTGCATCCGGTTTTTGCATAGCAATCAGGAGAGAATTATTAAAGCTGTAATTGTGAAACCGGGACATTATCTTCAGATAATTCATATATCTGTCAGATTCAAACAAATCTTTTATTCCCTGTTCCAACTTGTCTGTTATTTCCCTGACCTTATCTGCCTGAGATGCAGCTTTATCAGTTGTAATACTTCCTATCGTTTCCATTTGATTCACTCTTACCCTTTCCATCCGGCAGGACTATATAATCCTGCCGGTTCTCGGTATCTTTGATTCTCATAAATGTTGCGTAAAAATCTGTGTAATCAGTAATATTGTGCTTCTCCATAATTTGCCTCCTTAATGACTGTGAGCATGTCCTTTAGACAGCCCCTCTGTTAACGTTTCACCCATTTTTTCAACAGGAGCATCCGCAAGTGTTAATTTGCGACCATCAAACCTATATACACTGTCAGAGAGTTTATCCGTCTTGCTTACTTCTGTGGCATTCACATCATGTACCATTGTTTTAAGGTCGTTTATATCTGACACAACGCTCTGCGGAACCAGAATAACCTCATGGCGGCTGCTCGGAAGTACATAGAAGTCTTCCCCCAGTTTTTCATGAGCCGCTTTCATTGTTTCCTGTGAAGTGATGGCAACAGCACCATCAAGCTTCTGTTCATTCGTAAGAATCCACATTGGACACTGTTCACCCTGCATCTGAATCAGCTCATCGGCATAGTCTTCAGGCATACCGTCATTGAGCATAAGCTCGCGCATCACTTCACCCATAGTCTGGCACTTAAATTCCTGACCATCCGTATTTGCATGGGCGGCTTCCATTACCTCTTCAGATGTCATTTGTAAAGACTTACAGATATCATCTGTTACAAGGAAACTTCCATTTTCGCCCACTTTAAATCTTGCAACCACAGACAAATCTTCGATATTCTCATGCGGCACATTTTTGAGCATCTCTTCATTGTCAGCAGTATTTATTACTGTACAATAAAGGTTTTCTCTCGCTGATTCCTGCGTGAGTTTTGGCATTTCCGGCATGTCAGATTTCTGTCTTCCAATGTTCTCTGCTGTATTTTCAGCAAGTTCAGATACACTGTATCCGTCCTTCATCATCTGATATAAGTCATCCAGATATACAGTCGGAGCCACCGGATTATCAGGATATCTTATAGATACCCCGTCCTTAACTACACCGTTATTCTTTGTGACTTCATGTCTCTGAAGTTCAACGCCATCATGTTCCATATTCTGTTGTAATTCGTCCATAAACTGTTTAACAAATGCTTCGTACTCCATAATTTAACCTTCCTTTCTTAAAATGCCTGTATCGAAGTACAGATTATCCATATCCTTCGCTTCACGAACCGGAAAGAGCCCAAGTCTTGGTGCTTCTTTCCATTCATCAGCATTTACAACAACGTCATCATCAAAAACAGCTTCCACTTCCTGTTGTCTGACATTTTCAACCTCAGGGAACAGCTGTCCCAGTTTGACATACAGAGCATCTTCATCCTCTACGCTAAAATCACTGATTGGCGTATCTGAAAATATCAGATAATGCGGTAATGTCCCGTTTTTCTCTGCCACAATCCCGACATAATTCGACTTCTCTGTTTTGGTCTCTTCAACAACGATACAATCATCAGGTACAACTACAGTTCCGTTTAAAAGCTTAATCTTCTGGTACATCATAATATGCACTTCCTTTCTTTAAGGCGGATGCCTGCGGCGAATATACTCGCCGCAGATGTACATCCAGTTTACATATTGCTTATATTCTTGTTATATTTGACAATCTTCTCCGCTATTGGCTTCAAAATCTTGTCTTCGTAATAAGGCACCTTTTTAACCCTACTGTATCCATAAGGCGTAATAAGAATTGCCTCTCCGCTGTTCTTTAATGTCATCAGGTCAGAAGGCTCAACAATATCCTTTTCTTCATAAGAAACCGTTGTTTTTCTATCCTTGGTACTCCCACCGCTCCAACTTGTTTTTCTGACCTTATACTTTCCGCACCACGAGCATACAGATTTTTGCGTTTTACTCGATGATGCCGATAAAACAATGACATATGGGCAGTTACTTATTAAATCTGCGACCTCGTTTTCGGTAAATGCCGACATCAAAGCCTCTGTTGACTGCGTTATCAGGAACAGACATACCTTTCTGCTTCGTAACGTTCTTGCTCCGTCAAGAAGTCTGTCCAGCTTTCCAGCACTTAAAATCCTTGGCAGCTCATCTATTACAAAGATGACTGGTTCAGAATCTTCCGGTCTTTTCTCTAACTGACTCAACGTCTGGTTGATAATCAGCTGCATCACGTCATAATAGGCTGACAGTTTTTCTTCACGTATGGACAGATAAACACTGTATCCCTCTTCCAGTTTTAATGGATTCAGCTTGCTTGGATTATCCTTGAAGGCGTATCTGACATCCTGGTCATTTGCAAAAATAACAATATGATTGCTCATTTCAGCTACGATACCACCAAGCGTTTCGTCTTCCATATCCTTAAACTGAACAATATAACGGTATTCCACCGAATTTGGTTTTGCATTGTCCATAACCGCTTGGATGCTTTCCTTTACAGGTCTTCCTAGAATCTCATCAATGATTCCAACAAAATCTCTTGCTCCCTGCTTGTAGTAATATATAAGAAGTCCTAACAAAAGGTTCCTCGCTGAATTTTTCCAAAACGGGTCTTTAAGTCCGGCTGGCATTGAAATCAGCGAATAAGTTATCGTCTGCATCGTTTCCATTATCTGCTGTGTGCTGCTTTTTTCCGTCAGGTTATAAAGTGGGTCATATCCATATTTACTTCTGTCAGACGGATTAAATATAAGTACGTGCTTGCTTCCATACTTTGCTGATTTGAAACTTAGTTCTCCTTTGATGTCTACGGCAAATATCCGAGCCTTCTTATTTATAAGTAATGCCGGAATTACGAATGCGCTTGACTTACCCGAACCAGAACCGCCTATCAAAAATACATGTCCGTCTTCTTCCAGCAGTTTACACACATATTTTCCTGTGCGTTTATCCTTCCCAAGGATTATTCCGGTTGGTTCCTTATGTAGAAGCTCCCTTGGTATTTCAGGATACATAGCCTTATGTTTTCCGGTCATGGCATCCTCTTCCTTTGGCTTTCCAAGGCTCTCACTATATATAAGAAGAACTGGTACAAAGGATATCAGCAGACACATAATCCAGTTTTTCTGGTCTATCAATAATCTTGGGTTATTTGCCTGAAGATATTTGATAATACCGGTCATCACAATCGGCTGTATCCATATGCCGGATAACATTAACTTGTCAAAGAACTTTTTCATGTCCGCACCTCTTTCTCATCCGTCAGGAAATTATGCAGACTGTTTTCATTTATGTAGTATTTCTTTCCGCTTTTTATAGCCTCGACCTGTCTTGTAATGCATAACTTCCGCAGGAAATAATCTGGTAATCCTGTTTCAATCGCTGCCTGTTTTATCGTTATCATCGAGGGAAGCATTTTATCATTCAAATTCATCACTCCTTTCCTCTGTCCCTCTATCATTATTATAGTTCGTAATACACGAAAGTAAACTGACATATTTTTTACATAAATATTGATTTTCTCCTTTATTTGATGTATATTTATTTCGTATCGCACGAAAGGAGGGTTCACTATGGATTTTGAACAAAACGAATTAAAAGAGATATGGGCAAGGAGTGATGAATATTTCCAATTCAGATATGAAGAATACAGAACCTTCGGTGGCAGATTAAAAAAATGGCGTGAACTTAACGATATATCACAGATGGAAATGGCTGAGGCCATTTACAGCTACCGTAAACTACTTGGTCTCGAGGACGATGATATTTTAAACGAGGAATTAAAGAAAGAATATACTGGGAAGGCTGAATACAAGCCCATCGACTATGAAATTGATGCTAAGCGCACTCAAAAAAAAGAACGCCGCATCCTAAGTTTAATGCGGACTTATCATAAATGGGAAGCAAAGGAAACAGATTCTTTTTCAGCCGATACGCCATTCTCTATGACCAATCTTCGCATTCTGAAACATATACTTGAATGTGACTATGAGTTTTTATTTTGTGAGATAGATACGCCTCACAAACATACAGACGAGATATCCGAGCAGACAGGTCTTAACAGGTCTACTATCGAAAAGTTATTTAGCTATGACAAATCCTATATGCAGGATAGCGAAAAAACATCTTCCGCCACTTATGCCCACAGCATTATAACCGCCTTAGATAAAATGATATCTGATGATGACTTGATGGCATACCTCAGCTGGTATCTCACCAATATTGATAATGCAGAAGAAAAGTCTGATGTTAGCGATGACGATAAGGATAATGAGTTTTCTACTATCTCCATCAATAGACCTGTCGCAGGTGTCCCTACCGAGGATGCATATATGGATGGCACTACCGATGTACTTACCCATGATGATATCCATCTCGTCTATTTGATTACCATCGCTACAAAACTCAGTCAATTAAGAACAGCAAAAAGAAATCAGGAAATAATATATCCAGCGGACTTTCCTACATTAGATAAGATTGTATTGGCTGAAGACGGTGACTCATTCGGTGTCAGACTTCGAAAATGGAGAGAATATAATCATTATACTCAGGACAATGTTGCTGACCTTATATATTCTTACCGAAAAGAACATAATCTTGAAAAGACTGTAAAAGGAACAGCATACATGCCAGAAAAAGTCAGCGTACTCCGCACATACCAGAACTGGGAAGCAAAATCTGAAGACGAGAAAGATACTCGTCTATCTATGACTGACTTATTTATATTAAAGTCTATAATGGGATGCGATTATGAATATCTATTTGGTGAAATCAATACAATGAATATCCCTGAACATACTTTATTTCACGAAATAGGACTAAGCCCTGAAAACATAGATAAACTGGAACGTTATGCTAAATCTCTTCAGGAAAAGGTACCTAATGTTCCTGCATATGCTGGTAAAATCCTGACAACCATCGACCTGATTGTCAGCGATAATGATTTGCTTTCAAATCTTGCCTATTATTTATCAGACATGCCGTTTTATGCGAGTATGAGATTGTGCAGCATACTGAAACCCGTACAAATTCATGGTCTTCCTTATCCAACACAGGATGCTTATGCCGATTATCTATTCCCAGAAGAAAACGAATTGAGGAATGTGTTCTTTCCGGCAATGTTTAATAGTTTGATAGAACTACGAAAGAGAAATATTTACAATAATCAGCCAATAATTGACCACACGAACAGAGAATACACTTAATAAAGATTAGCCTTGCAGGTCTCTCCTGTGAGGCTTTTCTTTTAAAACAAAGGATTTTTGTTGCATAAATTTCGAAACTACAACATCGAAGTATGTTTTCTCGTTTCCTGTACGCCTTCGTTTCAAACGATAATCATCATGATTGATTATTTCGAGTATGCAGTCCAATAGCGATGACATCTCTGTATGAAGATGGAATCCATCCGAACCAGAATGACGATGGAACACCAGATATGTATATGAGAAGCTTTTTATATTATGTAGCTGCTTTTTAGGTACTGTAACTTGTTTCTTTAATATGAGCCAGTGGTCACCGTTCTGTGATTCAAGTTCACAAACATCGGAAACACACATCTTCACCTTAAAATATTCAAGCGTTATAATTGATAGCTCTTTTGATGTAAACATATAAGTATCACTCCCTTCGTTAATTCAATGATTATCAATATACTCAACACAAAATACATTGATAAGATTCAGATGTATATACTGATATGGAATCTGTTAAAATTGGATTACAAAATACATTAAATACATCTTTTTTACCTATAAATATTTTAATGGAAATATGAGGAAGGAGGACCTGTCATGTTAAAAGATCATTCGCAGTTACAATTATCATTGTCACCTTATCAGGGGCTTTATGATGCGATCATTCCCGCAGATCATCTTTTGCATAGAATTAAAGAAAATATAGACTTCAGCTTTGTAAATCCAATGCTTCGTAAGCAATATTGTGAAAATTTCGGTCGCCCGGCAAAGGAACCAGAAATGATGTTTAAACTGCTTTTTCTGAAAAAGCTGTACGATCTTTCTGACGAAGCCCTGATTAGCAGCGCCCAGACGGACATGGCATATAAATTTTTCCTTAATCTGGAACCGGAAGCAAAAATGATAGATTCCAGTCTTCTTACAAAATTCAGAAAAACTCGTATTACAGAAGATATCTTAGAAGAACTACTGAAAGAAACCATTCAACAGGCACTAGACAAAAACCTGATCAAATCGGGAACCATTATCGTCGATTCCACTCATACACTTGCGTCTGTTCGGGCAAAATCCCCAACGCAGATTCTGCGAGATATGAGCAAACAATTCCGGAAAGAGATTTATAAAACAGCTTTTGAATTATCAGAGCAATTTCCTGAGAAACCATCTTTGGAAGCAGGGTTGGATGAAGAAATTTCCTATACTAAGGAACTCCTCCGGATTTTGGAGGAAGGAATAGAATCCTGTGGAAATAAAAAGATACAGAAACTTTCTCGGGAAATGAAAGAGCTGCTAGAAGATGAACGGTTCAAAGAGATCCGCTCCAAAGAGGATAAAGATGCACGATTCGGGCATAAAACGGCAACCAGTACGTTTTATGGATATAAAAATCACCTTGCGATGACGGAAGAACGTCTCATTGCAGGGATCAGTGTAACAGATGGAGGAGCGCCAGATGGGCAGGAATTACCAAAACTGATAGAAAAAGCAAAGGAAAATGGAATAAAAGTTACAGAAGTTATAGGCGATATGGCATATGTCAGTGATGACAATCTGGAAGTCTGCGGAAAAGAGATTACATTGATTGCCAGGACCAATACAGCAGTAGCTGCAGCAGCAAACGGAAACCTTGAGGAAGGTTTCTGCTTTAACAAAGATGCGGGGATGTTGCAGTGTCCTGCCGGAGAGCTTTCCACGCGTGTGGAAAAAAGAACAGCCAAAAACGGGAACACTTATTTAAGATATATATTTAGCAAAGTAAAGTGCCGGAAATGCTCACAAAGAAAAAACTGCCGTGTAGGGAAATCAAAGGCTAAAGAACGAAGCTACAGTATTACGCAAGCAAGCGAGAAAAATCTTGAACGGCTTAAATTTGAAGAAAGTGAATATTTTCAGGAGCGAATGAAGATTCGGCACAGGATAGAAGAAAAGAATGGAGAACTAAAGGAAGCTCACGGTTTGCGTAAAGCAGATTCGAGAGGTTTATTTGCTATGCATCTGCAAATGTATTTTACGGCATTTACAGCAAATGTAAAACGAATAGTAAGATTAGAAGAGCTGGCTATGGAGTAAGCCATAGCTTTTTTGTGCTTTTTCTAAAAAAAAATTGAAAAAATATAAAAGAAAAACTTCCACTTAAGAAAAAATGGAAGTTTTTCAGTGCCCTTGATTTATTGGGCTTTTCTTGACAAAAGGCAGACTGTTTCCACATGCACCGTATTCGGAAACATATCCACGCAACAGCTCTTTACAACCTTATATCCTCTCTGCTGTAACACCGCCAAATCTCTTGCCAGTGAAGTCGGTTTGCAGGAAATGTAGACCATGCTGTCCACACCGTAATCAATAATCTTCTCCAGTGCTTTCGGATGGATGCCGTCACGCGGCGGGTCTAACATGATAAAGTCCGGGCGGTCTGTGATATTATCGAGTGCTTTTAACACATCATCTGCGATAAATTCACAGTTGTCCAGTCCGTTTCTTTCTGCATTTTCTGCGGCTGCTGCCACAGCTTCTTCCACAATTTCAACACCGATAACCTTTTTAGCAACCGGCGCAAGAATCTGTGCAATTGTTCCCGTGCCGCTGTATAAGTCAAAGACCACCTTGTCCTTTGTCGTACCGACATACTCACGCGCCTTGGAATACAGCACCTCTGCTCCCAGTGAATTGGTCTGGAAAAATGAAAATGCCGTAATTTTAAAAGTCAGTCCGAGCAGTTCTTCTTCAATGTAATCCCTGCCGTAAAGTACCGTTGTACCCTCATTTTTGACAACATCGGCGACACTGTCATTGCGTGTATGTAAAAATCCCGTCAGTGTACCGGAAAGCGGCAGTTCCCGTAAAATACCCGCCAGTTCTGCCATATCAAACTCTATCTGTGTCGTTGTCACAACATCCACTAAAATCTGCTGTGTCTTTACGGCTTTGCGCACCAGCAGGTGGCGCAGATAGCCTTCATGGGTCATTTTATGGTAATACGGAAGTTCCTTTTTCCGGCAGTATTCAAGCACCGCCGTTAAAATTTTATGATAATCTTCATCAACGATTTTACAGCCGTCCACCGTCACAATGTCATACATGCTGTTGCGCTTATGCAGACCTAATGCCAGTTCGCCGCCCTTTACTTCATCACCGAATGAAAATTCCATTTTATTGCGGTACGCTTCCTGACACGGGCTTCCGATAATGCCTTCAAAGTTTAATTCCCCGTCAACCGCTTCCGACAGCAGTTTATGAACCTGTGCTTCTTTCATCTTTAACTGTTCTTCATACTGCACACTCTGGTAGACACAGCCGCCGCATGTTCCGAAATGCTTACATCTGTCTGCCGTTTCTGACGGTGCATTTTCAAGCACCTGAAGCAGTCTGCCTTCACATTTGCCGCCGCGCTTTTTATTGACCATAAACCGGACCTTCTGTCCCGGAATTGAATTTTTTACAATAACCTTTTGTCCGTTATCTTCAGGATTTTCCGACTCTGTAAATACCACCGCCTTATTGGGAAAATCCACATGCTGTACGCGTCCTGTATATGTTTCGCCTTTTTTCATGAATACCTCGCTCTTGCTTTCTTTTTATTTTCCTGTTCTGCCATAATCATAAATTTTCTTAAAAAATACCACTGACTGATACTCCAGCCAGTGGCATCCTTGTAAACTTTTTCACTTACGATTGGATTAGTCTTCATCCTCGAAGTCATCTTCCTCAAAATCGTCGTCTTCAAAATCATCATCGTCAAAGTCTTCCAGATAATCCGGTGTGAAATATCTGTAAACCGCATAAGCAATCGCTGCGACTGCCGCAACTGCACCGATGACTGCAAGCACTGCAATCACGCAGTTGCTCTTTTTCTTTTCTTCCTCGGCTTCTTTTTTGTTTAAAAGCTCATTGAGTCTGCTTGCTGCAATAAGTTCTTCTAATTTATCCTCAATCTTATCTCTGCTCATCATCATAGCCCCTTTCTTTTCACGTATATTCTATTGTCATTATAGCATATGCCTGCCCGATTTACTACTGTTTTTTTAATTTTGCAAACCCTGCAAGCATTTTTTTTGTGCCAAATTCTTCAAACTGGACTGTCACCATATAATCACGCATACCGTCTTCGATAGCAAGCACCTGTCCGGTTCCAAATTTGACATGGGAAACGGTATCGCCGACCCGGTAGCCAAGCCCTGTCCCGCCTGCTGCCTGTCCTGACGACTTAATTGCCCCGGCTGCTTTCTTTGATGGCATGCTATAGGACGTTGTGGTTTTTGCCGGCTTTTTTAAATCAAATATGTCCATCGGAAATTCTTTCCCAAAACCGACTTTTTTATTCGGCTGTGCAAAGTTTCCTGTACCGTAATTAGTCGGTGTCCTGCCGTAATTTGTGGCATAGGCACTGCCGATGCCTTTCTGTCCACTGATTGCAACCTTTTTATTGCCCTGACCATAAGTGGTTGTTCCGCTTCCGTAGCGGGACAGCGCCGCCTTTGCATTTGCACGGAAATCAAAGTGTCCCTGTGATTCACTGCTGTCTTTGCCGCCAAAAGAAATGGCACTTTTCTTACTGCCGTAGCTGTGATTTTCAACTTCTAAAAGATTTTCAGGAATCTCCTTTACAAAACGCGACACCTTATTCATCTGTGTTTCACCGTGAATCATACGTGTCTTTGCTGCACTGATATTTAATTCCTTTTGGGCTCTTGTAATGCCGACATAACACAATCGGCGTTCTTCCTCAACTTCTGTCGGGTCATCGGACATAATCGTCATGTAGCTTGGGAACAGTCCGTCTTCCAGTCCTGTCATGTATACAATCGGAAATTCCAGCCCCTTTGCGCTGTGCAGGGTCATTAGCATGACCTGATTGCCGTCCTGATCCAGATTGTCAATATCTGCAATCAGCGCCACTTCCTCAAGGAATCCGCTAAGTGTCGGAGCTGCCTGCGGATTTTCTCTGTCTGTCTGCATTTCTGAAAAATCACCTTCGGTCTGTTCCTCATAGCTGATGATTTTATTCATAAATTCATCGATATTTTCCTGTCTTGCTTCAACTTCTTCCTTGGTTTCGTTTTCCGCAAGTGCTTCCATATACCTCGTATCTTCAAGAATTGTTTCTGTCAGCTCGCGGATAGACAAAAACTGCTTCTTTGCCTGAAATCCTAGAATCAGTGTCACAAAGGATTCAATCTTTGAAAGTCCCCTGCCGATATTCGGAATTTCTGCGGCATTGCACAAGGCATCCCAGAACGTCATATCGTTGGCATCGGCAAACTCCTGTACACGTTCCAGTGTTGTCGCACCGATTCCGCGCCGCGGTACATTGATAATTCTTTTCACCGCCTGCCCGTCCATACCGTTATCTATCGTCTTTAAATAGGCAAGAATATCTTTGATTTCTTTTCGCTGGTAGAAGTTAATGCCGCCGTAAATGCGGTACGGCACATTTCTGACTATCAGTTTTTCTTCCAGCAGACGGGACTGTGCATTGGTACGGTAAAGAATTGCAATATCGTTATAATTCCAGCCGTCGCGCACGCAGGCACAGATATTTTCCACCACGCCTTCCGCTTCTTTATAAGCATCTTCATAAATGCGGAAATGAATCTTGTCCCCTTTGCCGTTTTCCGTCCACAGCTTCTTGGATTTTCTTCCGATATTATGCACAATCACCTCATTTGCCGCAGAAAGAATCGTCTGTGTCGAACGGTAGTTCTGTTCCAGTTTGATTACCTTTGCACCCGGAAATGTATTTTCAAAATTTAAAATATTGCTGATATTCGCCCCGCGGAATTTGTAAATGGACTGGTCATCATCACCAACCACGCACAGATTGCCGTATTTTTCCGCCAGCTTGCTAATCAGGCGGAACTGCGATGTATTCGTATCCTGATACTCATCGACCATGATATAACGGAAACGCTCCTGATACGCTTCCAACACTTCCTCATCACGGTTTAACAGTTCAACCGTCTTAAATATCAAATCGTCAAAATCCAGCGCATTATTTGCTTTAAGTGTCTTCTGATACTCTCTATATACACCGGCAATTCTTTTGGCATTGTAATCGCCCCCGGCATTCACTTCCATTTCATCCGGCGAAATCATTTCATCTTTGGCAGATGAAATCGCACTCATAATTGTGCGCTCTTTCAGCATTTTTGTATCGATGTTTAATTTTTTACAGGCATCCCGGATTACGCTTTTCTGGTCGTCCGTATCATAAATCGTAAAATTGGTCTGATACCCGATTCTGTCTATGTAACGGCGAAGAATCCGCACACAGGTCGAATGAAAGGTACTTACCCACACCTGACTGCCGCAGTCCGTTACCTTTTCCACACGTTCACGCATTTCTGCGGCGGCTTTGTTGGTAAATGTAATTGCTAAAATATTATATGGGCTGATTCCACATTCATCAATCAGATATGCAATGCGGTTTGTCAAAACACGTGTTTTTCCCGAACCTGCCCCGGCAATAATTAACACCGGCCCCTCTGTCTGTTTTACCGCCCTTTTCTGGCAGTCATTTAATCCATCTAAATTCAAACCGTTCCTCCATTCCTGCGTGTATACAGTTTCTTTATGACTATCCTGCCCAAAGATGTACACACTGCATACGCACTGTTTCAAGTATGTGTCATTATAAACAAAAAAGAGCTGTCATGCAAGTATTCCAAAAATACTTTTATGCATAACAGTTCTTTTTATATCACCCTTATCAAGAGCTTTCCCCGCTTGACTGCACATTTGTCCGCTTTCGCGAAAATAAAACAGCCGCCGCCGGATTTTTATACTAATTTATGTCCGCAGTTGGAACAGAATTTCGCACCGTTTGTCGGTGAACCACACTCCGGACAGAACTTCGGTGCACTGCCTGACGTACTGCTTTGTGCCGCACCTGTACTCTGTGGCGCGCTGCTCATGCTGTTCATGCTGTCCATCATCTGTCTGCCCATCTGTAATCCCATCTGCATATTCATCATATCCACACCGATGTTAGAGGACTTACCATTGCTCATGTTGTCCGCCATTGCCATCTGTGCATACTTATTCATGTCGCCCACCATAGATTGGGAAGCGGCTTTGTTCTGCATCTTCTGTACTTCTTCCGGATACGAAAAGCTTGAAATGTTAAAGTCGGTAATGGTCAGTCCAATCTTAATCATCTGCATATCAAGGTCTTCTTTAATCCCTGCTGAGATATCATACGCATTGGCTTGAAGATTAAACATATCCTTGCCTTCTTTAGAAATCCACTTCATCAGAAGCTGGTCTAAAACAGCAACAACACGTTCCCTGACATCGTCAACCGTGTACATCTGCTTCACACCCGCCACTTTATCAATTAATGCAAGATAGTCATCAACCTTAATGTTAAATGTACCAAACGCACGGATTGGCATACCACCCGGAAGTGACGGTGCCGGAATGGCTATCGGATTTTTTGTGCCCCATTTTACGGTAAATTCCTTTGTATTCACAAAAAGAACTTCTGCACGCACACCGCTGTTAAATCCGAACTTAAAGCCTTTTAAAGTTGACAGAAACGGAATGATATCGGATTCAATATCAAAGCTTCCTTCATCCTTAAAAATACCTTCTATCTTACCATTGTACATAAAAATGGCATCCTGTCCTGCACGGATAATCAGGCGGCTTCCTTTTTTAATCTCACGGTTCGTCCATTTCCAGAAAATACAGTCATCTCTGTATTCTTCCCATTCTACAACATTTGCAAGCTGTTTTCCAAATAACCCCATGACTTTTCTCCATTCTGCTGTTATTTATATTATAAGCCCATCTTTGCCTTTAATGCTGCCAGTTCATCATCTACTGCTGCATCCTGTGGTGCTGAATCATACTTTGCTGCAAGATTGTCAATATCAGAATCTTCCTGTGACTGGTTTAACTCTGCCATTGCATTGGCTTCATCTAACATCTTATTGGCTTTTGCTTCCATCTTGCTAAAAGCTGCCATACTGTTGTTTGCACCTGTCACACTTGAACCGATGCTGTTTAAACGTTCCTGTGCCTTAGCTGTCGCAACTTTTGCCTTGATTGCTGCCTTTCTTGATTCTAAGGATTCAATATCCTTTACAAGCTTATCATGCATCTGGCGCATCTTTGCCGCATTGGCTGCTGCCGCTTCATAAGACTGCTGTAATGCTGTCTGTGTAGATACCAGCTGCTGCTTCTTTTCAAGAAACTTACGTGCATCTGCTTCATTCCCTGCTGTCAGTGCCTTTTCAGCATATGACTGCATTTTATTAACCTGCTCTGTACATTCGTCAAGTTCTCTCTTGGCTCTTGTTTCCTCTGCCATAACAGAAGCTGTTTCTGCCTTTACCTTACCCAGATCACTTTCAAGGTTGCGCATGTACTGGTCAATCATCTTTTCCGGATCTTCGCATTTGTCCAGTAAAGCATTGATGTTCGCAGACATAATATCCTTAAATCTTGTTAAAATTCCCATAGTAAATATCCTCCATTCTACCCATTGGTACACAATTATTACCGGGCACTTATCTATCTGCCCCATGAATTACAGTATATTATATTTCCCCTATTTTGTCACGCAATATTGCATAAATTTCATTAATTTTATAACAATTTTTCAAACAATTACAGGTGTTTTATATCCGCCCCTTGCTATCTAGTTTTAAATACTATATAATGTCATATAGTTACTGTTATGTGAATGGAGATGGCAAGTTATGAATACTGAATATACACAATTTGTTGCTACGCTGTTAAAGCGGCTGGCAAAGTTAAATTATATCAAACCGGGGGAAGTCCCCAATATCGACCTCTATATGGATCAGGTCACGACCTTTATGGACGAACATTTAAGCGACTGCAAACGCCGCGAAGACGATAAGATTCTGACTAAAACCATGATTAATAATTACACCAAAAACAATCTTTTGCCGCCGCCGGTAAAAAAGAAATATTCCAAGGAGCATTTATATGTCCTGACATTTATTTATTACTTTAAAAATCTGCTCTCTATCAGTGACATACAGACCCTGTTAAATCCGCTGACTGAACAGTTTTTTGAAGGAAATGATACCGGCAGCTTAGACGACATCTACAAGCAGATTTATAATCTGTGCAAGGGAGAGATTTCCGGCATTTCAAAAGATGTCCTTGAAAAAGCGCATCTTTCGGAGGAAGCCTTTTCTACCGTTGAAGATACGGACAGCCGCGAATTTTTACAGTTCTTTTCTTTGGTATCTTTACTGAGTTTTGATGTTTATATGAAGAAAAATATTATTGAAAGTCTGATTGACGACTTTGCTTCGCGCAGCCAGCAGGAAGTGCCGCACACAAAGTCTGAGCGCAAGGCGGAAAAGGCAGAACGCAAAGCCGAAAAAGCCGAGCAGAAAAGCCGCAAAAATGAAAAATAAAATTTAAAAATATAAAGCATGGAAAGAAAGCCGCTTTTAATCATGCAGAATTTTTACGGAACAACCAAAAACGGAATGTGATAAGTTTTGTGCTTCTTCACATTCCGTTTTTATAGCCTTGCCGGAGATTGACGTTCAAGCCCCTCTCCGGGCAGAATATGTATCTGTTCCGTAATGTTTTATTCCTGCTGTCCTTCTCCGCCTTCCGGAATCTGTAACCGCTCAAATACCTTTTCATAACCGTCGCTGCCGTAATTTAACGAGCGGTTTACACGGCTGATGGTTGCTGTAGAAGCGCCTGTCTTTTCCGCAATGTCCAGATAAGTCTTTTTTTCACGCAGCATCTTTGCCACCTCAAAACGCTGTGAAAGTGACAGCAATTCATTAATTGTACAGAGGTCTTCAAAAAATGCAGCACACTCCTCTTTATTCTCAAGACTTAAAATTGCATCAAATAACTGCTCTACCGCAGGTGTTTTTAATTTACTATTCATAACTGCCCCTTTTCTGTGCTGATAAACTCGCATCAGCATTTTTTCAAAAGTTCCAAACAATACCGATATTTTAACACATTAGCACGTTATAGTAAAGCAGTAAATCTGTCCAAATCCAAATTTGCAATCAGTTGATCCGGAAAATGCACTTCTTTTAACAGCTCTTCCGCATACGAAAAATTGCAGATATCCTCTTCGACATGGGCATCACTGCCAAGTGTTATCATGACACCGTGTTCCATACACAGCTTTAACATACAGAGGTCATTTTCCCGTGCGCCGCTGCGCGGTCCGTCAGGTTTTAATGATGTATTGTTTAATTCGAGAAACTTGTTGTTTTGCTTTGCCGCACGCACCACCGTTTCAAAGTCCACCGGATACCGGCTGTCATCCGGGTGCCCTATGATGTCAACCAGCGGATTTTCAAGAACCTGCACCAGTGCCTGCGTATTCTGCTCCTTTGTACCGGGGCAGATACATGGAATATGAAAGCTTGCAATAACAATGTCCATTTTTTCAAGCAAGGTGTCCGGCATATCCAGTGTTCCGTCATAGTCCATAATATTGGCTTCACAGCCAAACAGACGGCGCACGCCGAATTTTTCCCGCGGCAGGACCTTAAAGTTGCTGAAATACAGTTTGCCGCAGCTGCCCGGCATTTTCGGCGTATGCTCCGTAAACGCAATAGCAGGCAGCCCGATTTGTGCTGCCTTTCTTGTCATTTCATCTATTGTGTTATAAGCGTGTCCGCTTGCAATCGTATGTGTATGTGTATCAATTAAATATTTCATTTTAATCTCCGTTCCACAGACATTTTATTTGCACTCCGGCAGATTCACCGATAGTTCCCTGCGCGTATGGTCTACAGAAATTGCTTTATCTGAAAGATTAAAGTACGCAAAGGAATATGTATTGGATACATCTCCAAGAGAGTCGTCCCACGACAAATCTACATTATAATACTTTCCGTCAATATAGACAATATTCCATGCGTGATAACCGCCGTTAGCATATCCGGTGCAGAAATAACACGGAATATTTAACTGCTGCATAATATACTGAAATGCCCTCGAATATCCGGCACACACCGAGCTTCCGTTAATGAATACGCTGTATGCACTCTGGTTCATGTCTGAATTTTCATCATAGACACACATATTCTGAAGGGCTTTATAAACATACTGTTCCTTGTCAAGGTCGGTCGTGAGCGAACTGGCGCCGTTAATCACCTTCGCCGCCGCATTTAAAAACTTCTGTCTGGCAGACTGCAGTGTCTGTGCCGTTTCATTGTATTTTAACATCACGGAAATGACCGCTCCCTTGCTGGTGTACCCGTAGCTGTAGCCGGTATCCAGCCAGAACAGCTCCGGGTGATCGTTAAAGACCGCATTCATGACATTTTTAATACTGCTCTGGTCAAGCTGACGGCACAGTGTCACACTTTCCTTTAATTCCAGTGCTGCCCCGTACACCTGGTCATAAACTTCCTTCTGTGTATCCGAAAGCATGGCTCTGTACGGATACATATTTTCCGGAAAATCATAAGATGCCGCCGGTGTCGTATCCGTCTGCTGGGATTTGCTGTCTTCCACAAGCTGTCCGGTTCCCTGTACCGGCTGATAATCAGACTTTACCGTATCATTCGTTTTTTCACTTCCGGCTCCGCCGGCGATCTCCGCTTCTACCGTCGCTAAGACATCTCCGAGATTGGTTATGGTTTCCTTTGTAAGACTCTGACCGCCTGCTGATGTATTGACTGCATTTTCAATACCGGCTGAATATTCCTGCGCAATAAAATATGTCCCGCCAACCAGTATTAAAATGAGTATTGAAGCTCTTAAAAATTTGTAAACGTTCCTCATGACTGCTTCCTTTATTCCTAATAATTCCGTGCGTATCGCAAATGCTTTATTATTCTGTACGCAGTGCTACTACCGGATCTTTTTTCGCTGCCATCTTCGCCGGAACAAATCCGGCAATCAGTGTCAGCACCATACTTATTATAACAAGGATTACGGCACCTGCAACAGGAAGTTTTGCAACTCCTGCAATTGTTGTCACATTTTCAATAATCCGGTTCGCCGGAATGCACAAAATCAGTGTAATCACAATACCCAGTGCACCGGATACAAAGCCTTCAATCAGTGTTTCGGCGTTAAATACGCGGGAAACATCTTTCTTTGACGCACCGATACTTCTTAAAATACCGATTTCCTTTGTTCTTTCAAGTACGGAAATATACGTAATAATACCTATCATAATAGAAGAAACAACGAGTGAAATCGCAACAAACGCAATCAGTACCGCTGAAATCGCCGTAATAATCGTGCTGACGGAAGACATCATAATGCCAACATAATCGGTATAATTAATCACATCTTCATCTCTGCCCTCATCAGTTGCTTTCTTATTATAATCGCTGATAATATCTTCCAGTTTTTCCTTGGCCTCAAAGCTCGCAGCATATAAATCAATTTCTGACGGGTTGTCTTCGTTTGTAATGCCTAACTTTTCTTTGTTGCCCTCAAATGTGGCTTCTGTTGTCTGTGCCTTTAAAGACTGCGAAAACTGCTGCAAAATCTGTTCTTCTGTCATCTGGCTCATGTAAGCCTGCATCTGTGCCTGTTCCTGCTCTGAAAGCGTTGCAACATATGCATTGACATCATCCATTGTAATCGGTGTATCCTTGTCATTGTCAAACGGGATTCCCGTAAAAATATCGGTTGTTTCATCGGCAAGCTGAGCTTTTGCCACTTCACTGTCGTTGACACCCTGCATCAGATACTGCATCAGTTCCTTTGTATAACCTACACCGCTCCGGATTGCCGTGTTGACCGCATCTTCTTTCTGACGGATAATACCGCACACCTGAATCTGTGTGCCGTTGTCTACTACATTTTTCATATACGTTTCATCTTCACGCATATCTTCCCAGATGTCTTTTTCTGCGTTGTACCGGTAATAATCGGTTGGCAGAATCATCTGGAATTTCTTATCTAAAATTTCATCATAAGTATACTCTGTTTCCTCGGTGTCATAGGTTTCGCCTGTCATCATGCGCTTATACATCGCCGTTACCTCGTCAGGGTCTTTAAAGCCCAGTGAATACAGGGTATAATCATCAATTTCGTTGTTCTCATCAACAACTAACACCACTTCGTTGTACTGCTGCGGCCATCTTCCCGCTACCATATCATACTGGGAATCCAGTAAATCCTGATTGCCCGGCAGCTGGTTCCATACATCTGCATTGGTATACATCGCACTCATGCTGCCCTGTGAAGTGTTCGTACCGTAAATCGTATTCATAATAGTGCTTGGATTTAGCTGTGTCACACCGTCGCTTGTGTCTGTATCGTAAATATTGATATCAATATTGTAGCTGTACCGGATATCACTTGCATATGTTGAAATCTCATCTTTATTATCATCTATATACTTTTTAAAGGATTTTAAATTATTATTTTTCACATCGGAAATCATGGTATTCATCATTTCCGACATAATCATATTACTGTACACTTTATCCTTGTCATGGTCAACAGAATCCTTATCAGACCCGGTCATCATTTCAATCATGCTGCTGATATCCATGGTCTGGGACTGTAACTGGACCGGATAACTCGACAGTGTATCACGCTGTACCCTGTCAATATAGTCCTGAATACCATTTGAAATGGAAAGAATCAACGCAATGCCGATAATACCGATACTTCCGGCAAATGCGGTAAGCAGGGTACGGGTCTTTTTGGTCATCAGGTTATTCATACTAAGAGAAAGCGCTGTAAAAAAGGACATCGATGTCTTTGCTTTCTTTTTCTTCTTTCCTGTCTGTGCATCTGAAAGCTTTTGCTCCTTTTCCTGTATATCCGCTTCCATCTGTTCTTCACTGTAAGCATCGGTATCGTCTGTAATCTGTCCGTCTAAAAGGCGGATAATTCTTGTTGAATACTGCTCTGCCAGTTCAGGATTATGCGTAACCATAATAATCAGACGGTCTTTGGCAATTTCTTTTAAAATCTCCATAATCTGTACGCTGGTTTCTGTATCCAATGCGCCTGTCGGCTCGTCTGCCAGTAAAATATCCGGGTCATTTACCAATGCTCTTGCAATCGCAACACGCTGCATCTGTCCACCGGACATCTGATTGGGTTTCTTGTGAATCTGTTCCTTTAAGCCTACTTTTTCCAGTGCTTCTATTGCGCGCTTTCTGCGCTCTGACTTGGATACACCGGATAAAGTCAGTGCCAGTTCGACATTGGCAAGCACGGTCTGGTGCGGTATCAGGTTATAACTCTGGAAGACAAATCCAATCGAATTATTGCGGTATGCATCCCAGTCACGGTCCTTGAATTTCTTCGTAGAACGTCCGTTAATCTTTAAATCACCGCTTGTATACTGGTCAAGCCCCCCGATGATATTTAACATAGTTGTTTTTCCGCAGCCGGACTGTCCCAGAATTGATACAAATTCGCTGTCGCGGAAACGCAGATTAATTCCCTTCAATGCCGTTACCCTGGTATCTCCGGAAATATAATCCTTTACGATGTTGTTTAATTCAAGCATCTTTTTTCCTCTCTTTACGTTTTTTCAGTTTATTTTGATTTTCTAACAACTTACTTCTTCATTATTTCACGTTTCTGCTGAAATGTCTATGCCTCTGCCTAAATAATGCTTAATTTTATTATTTTTTATGAATTTCCTCTTAAAACAGGAGATATTTTACTGTAATATTTTATTATGTATCGTGATATAAATAATACCATGTTTAAAAGTTCCAAACCCACATGTGCCTGTCCGCCGGTGAAAAAAAATCGAACCCCGCCCCATAAAGCATAAAAGTGGTTTGACGCTTGCATTTTTGCGGTCTGCATTTTATACTGATACCAGCATAAATGATTGGAATAACGATTAGATTGTAACAGGAGATTTGCATTGAATAATAAGAAAAAGTTAAAACAATTCATGATTTGTCTGTGCTGTGTATTTTGCAGTACCGCATTGACCATTCCTTATCTGTCCTATGCAACCACGCAGGATGATTTAGACAATGCCAACCGGGAACTGGAAAGCTTAAAGGCACAACAGCAGAGTCTGTCTGCGGATTTATCCGAAATTGACGGTCAGCTCCAGAGCGCCGGAAGCCGTTTATCTTCCTTAGAAGAACAGATTGATGACAAACAGGCAGATGTTGATGCCTTAAATGAAGAACTGCTGTCGCTGTCCCAGACAATGGACGAACAGTACAATTCCATGAAACTGCGTATCCGGTATATGTATGAACGCAGCAGCTCGGATGTGATTGAACTGCTGTTAACTTCCCAAAGTATGAGTGAACTTTTGTTAAAAAGTGAATACATTTACCAGTTATCACAGTATGACCGTGATATGTTAGATGAGATGGAAGCCAATTATGAACGCCAGCAGGCAGCAAAAGAACAGCTGGATACCGAGGTTTCCGAACTGTCGTCCTTACGGGAAGCTGCTTTAAATGAACAGGAAAATTTAAAGACACTGCTTGCAAAAACCCAGCAGGATTTTGATACGTCTTCCAACAACGTATCCGAGGCCGAAGCTGCCGCACTTGCCTATGAAAAGAAGCTTGAAGAAGAAAAGCTGGCACAGGAACGCGCAGAAGCCGAGGCTGCAAGCCGTGCGGCTGCCGCCGCAGGGAATAATAATTCCGGCAGCGGTGACATTACTTCTAATATTAATAAAACACCGATTTCGTATGACACCTCTGACCTTGCCATGCTTGCCGCAATTATCGAATGTGAAGCGGGCAACCAGTCTTACGAGGGTAAGTTAGCTGTCGGAAGTGTTGTTGTAAACCGTGTCAACAGCCCACGTTTTGCCAACTCCATTTCCGGTGTCATCTATGCTTCTGGACAATTTACACCGGTTGCCAGCGGCCGTTTTACGATTGTGCTCTCCCGCGGTGCTTCCGCTTCGTGCGTTCAGGCGGCGCAGGAGGTTTTAAACGGAAATGTTACGATTAATGCGCTGTATTTCCACGTATACCGCAGCGGTATCGACACCTATGGCACGGTGATTGGCGACCATATTTTCTACTGATTGAATAAAAAAGTCCTTTGTAAAAGAAATGCTCCATTATCATCTGACTTTGGCTCATTCTTTTGCAAAGGACCGCTTTATAAAATATCGTTCTACTAATCTTCTTTTGGCATATATTCCACAGAATCTACAAGTACATATCCTGTCTTGTCATTTTTTACGGTGTTGTCATGGGCACAGAAAATGCCGTTTTTCACACCGACCCATCTGCCTGCTTTGGAGGCAAATGAAAAGGCTTTTTCATAGTTTTTGCCGTCAAAACTTAATTCCAGTGTTAATTCCTCGACCGGTGCTGCTTTTACAGGAAGATTTAACTCCATGTGGTCAATATGACCGGTGCATTTTACCGTGTAACGGAATGTCACCGTCTTTTCAGCATCTTTAAAATTACTTTCGGACAGTTCAAAATCATTGCTGTTTTGTGTTGTATACGGCATATCACAGTCAAAATACTGTGTTCCCAAAATCTGTCTGACCGTATATTTGTTATCCCGCTTTTCAACCGCCAGCGCGCCGTATTCCGTTCCCAGTGATACAACGCCTGCCACATCGCCGTTTTCCATGCCGGAAAGCTGCATTTTTGTCACACAGGTAAATTCCGGTGCCGGCCATTTCTGTAACAGCAGATTGCGGTAATCACTAACCGGGCGGAGCGGCACAGTATCCAGTGCATTTAACTTTAACTTTGATCCGGTAAGCTCATACCAGTCCTTCTGGGGATTGGCATTCCACTGCCACTGCATACCGAGTTTATCCGATGTAAAGTCATCACTCGTATCCGGCTCGCAAACCGGATATGAATTACTCTTTCCGATATCCGGCTTTGTGTACTCCATAACCGGTTCGCCGTAATCATTGCCCGGCTTATTGATACCGATTATTGGCCAGTCATTTTCCCAGTGCATTGGCTGTAAATGAATAATTCTTCCGCCTGCGTAGACATCTTGAAAATGTAAGAACCAGTCCTGACCTGTCACCGTGTCCACCCATGCACCCTGATGAGGGCCGTTGACCGGTGAATCACCCTGACGCATTACGACCTTATATTCATATGGTCCAAAAGGATTTTTAGAACGGAGTACTGTCTGCCAGCCGGTCTTTACACCGCCTGCCGGAGCAAATACATAATACCAGCCGTTGCGCTTGTACATTTTCGGACCTTCAATTGTTACCTGATCATTTTCATTGCCGTCAAAAATCTTGACTTCTTCGCCGATTAATCCCATACCGTCCGGCTGCATTTCTACCATATGCAGTACACTCTTGTATCCGATACGGCTCTTTGCAACACCTGCTACCAGATACGCCTTTCCGTCATCATCCCAGAACGGACACGGATCAATCCAGCCTGCTCCCGGACGAATATTCACCGGCTTGCTCCATTTGCCAAACGGGTCTTTTGTTGTTGTCATGTAAATTCCCTCGTCCGGCATCGGAAAACATATATAATAGGTTCCTTCATGATACCGGATTGCCGGTGCCCATACCCCGCAGCCATGAACCGGATTGCGGTAACGGAATTCCGGTATCTCATCCAATGCATAATTGACTACTTTCCAGTTGACTAAATCTTTTGAATGTAAAATCGGCAGCCCCGGTGCATTGCAAAAGCTTGATGCAATCATAAAATAATCTTCACCGACACGGATTGCATCCGGGTCTGAATAATCTGCGTATAAAATCGGGTTGCGGTATTTTCCATTTCCTAAATCTGCCTGCCACATATTGAAACCTCCATTTTTACTGTTTGATTTACTGCTTTTCATTATTACATGCTCTATTTTATCTTCTGCATTTCTGCACTGTCCTTATCATACACTATTTCCCCGGAAATTGCTATTCATTTTACAAAATTCTTTTATAAAAGTTTTTTCACTATTTTGTTTTTAATGTTTTATGCCGTACTGTATCCCGCTTCATACATAAAAATCCACAAATCAGGATTATAAAAATTTATAAAAATACCCGCGGAAATCTCCGGCTTTTCAGCCTGTTCCCGCGGGTGTGTGTATTTAATATTATGATAACAATTAGATTGCCTTAATTCTTTCAAGTGCCTTTACGGTATTTTCATAAGAACCGAAAGCGGTCAGTCTGAAGTAGCCTTCACCACTTGGACCAAAACCTGAACCCGGTGTACCGACAACATTTGCCTTTTCAAGCAGGAAATCAAAGAATTCCCAAGATGTCATGTTATCCGGTGTCTTTAACCAGATGTACGGTGCATTGACACCGCCTGATACGGTATAGCCTGCGGACTTTAAGCCTTCCAGAATTGTCTTTGCATTGTTCATGTAGTATGCAATCTGCTCACCGGTCTGCTTCTGTCCTTCTTCTGTGTAAACAGCTGCACCCGCCTTCTGGATAATATATGGCGCACCGTTAAACTTTGTGCCGTGACGTCTTGCCCAGAGACTGTGTAATGTCACATCACCACTCTTTAAATCTTTTGGAATAACGGTAAATCCAAGTCTTGTTCCCGTAAATCCGGCATTCTTTGAGAAGCTGCGCAGTTCGATGGCACAGGTTCTTGCACCTTCACATTCAAAAATCGTATGCGGTACATTTTCCTCTGAAATGTATGCTTCATAAGCTGCATCATAGATGATAACCGCACCTACTTTATTTGCATAATCAACCCACTTCTGTAATTCGTCCTTTGTAATCGTAGAACCGGTTGGGTTGTTTGGAAAGCAAAGATAGATAATATCCGGTGTTTCCTTTGGCAGCTCCGGCGCAAAATTCGTTTCTGCCGTACACGGCATGTAGATTACATTGCTCCACTTCTGCTGATCCGGTAAATAATCCCCGGTTCTTCCTGCCATTGCATTGGTATCTACATATACCGGGTATACAGGGTCACATACTGCAATTTTATTGTCTACTGAAAAAATGTCGCCAATGTTTCCTGAATCAGACTTTGCACCGTCACTGACGAAAATTTCATCGGCACTGATGTCGGCACCACGTCTTTTATAATCAAAATCTACAATTGCATTTCTTAAAAAATCATACCCTAAATCCGGTGCATAACCGTGAAATGTTTCTGCCTTGCTCATTTCATCAACTGCACCGTGTAATGTATCAATTACAACCGGCGCAAGCGGCAGCGTTACATCACCGATACCCAGTCTTATAATTTCCTTGTCCGGATTAGCAGCCTGAAAGGCTTGAACCTTTTTGGCTATCGTGGAAAACAGATAACTTCCCGGAAGCTTTAAATAATTGTCATTAATCTTAAACATCTCATTCTCCTTCATTTCGTGTACTTCTAAACGTAGCTGCCTGTTCGTCCGACAAGCCGTTATGTCTGAATTATACACCATATTCGTACAGACAACAACTTATAAATATGAGTATTTTTATCAATATATCCGGCTTTTTTTGCATGAATTGCTTTATTTTCTTATCTTATTCAATATTCCTGCTTAATGTTTCATATTCTGCGCTGATTGCCTGTAACACTTCTTTATCACCGCCCGCATTGTCCGGGTGATAAATTTTTAACAATGCCTTATAGCGCTTTTTTAATGCTGCACTGCTGTCAACACCTTTAAAGAAGAGATTTACACCGCTATGACTGATATTCTGTACCATGGCAAACTTTCTTCTGGCCTCACGGTACACCTCATCGCGGTACATCAGCTTGTCGCGCTTAAATTTTTCGCGGTCAATAGCAAGCTGTCTGGTTTCCCGTTCCAGAATCTGCCACTGCTGGTCAAACAGATGCTTCTGATTATCTAACTGCTTTCTTAGCAAATCCAGACTGCGTTTCTGCTTTTCCAGCATCTGCTTCTGAATCTCCACAACCTGCTCTTCTTCCTCTAGCTTTCCCTGCTGCTGCTCCAGATTTTTCCGTAGTTCTTCCAGTCGGATATTTTCTTTAAAAAACCATTTCTTTTTTTCTTCCAATTCCTCATTGTTCAAACAAACACACTCCTTTATCAGCAGCAGTCCGCATCAGACTGCACTGTGAAACCAAAATACCTTGACAGGCTGACAGCCCGGTTTTGTCTTAATCGTATGCGGCACACCCGGAAGTGCAATAAATGAATCACCTGCTTCAATTGGAAACTCCAGATCACCAAGTCTGGCATAGCCCTCACCCTCAAGCACATAAAAGCCCTCCTGGTCTTCATGCACGCCCGGATGCGCACTAAACTCATAGCCGGCATAAACCGTTGTCCCGGAAGTACAACCGCCAAGGCAGCCGTTTTCTGCCGTCAAAAAGCGCTGTGTCCGTGCATCCTTCCCTTGTATTTCTTCTACTTCTTTTTTCGTAATATACGGTTTCATCTTAATCCTCGTTTCTGAGCGACTTTGTTGCGAAGCAGCGATGAGAAATTCGCGCAGGCGATTTCTCATCCGCCATCATAGGTGTTTGCTTTCGCTCCAAAGCAAACATCTATGTGAAAAATCAGCACATCAGTGTGATTTTTCGCACTATTCTCCATCCCGCAGGCATTTTAATGCCGGAGGAATCGCGAGCCAAATGTCAGATTTGGCTCTGCGGCATGAAAAAACAAGGAAGCCTGCTTTTGTCAGACTCCCTCGTATCTTTTTACTAATTTTTCTTGTAACGTAATAATTCTGTATAGGCAAGTAAAAATGGTCCGACACCCTTTGCATCATCTTCTACAACCGGTTCTGACATATAATAATCATATGTACCCGGACGATTGTCTTTACCGCCAAGTCCGGCAACCAGACAAATACCACCAAGTGACATTTCTCCGTTCTTTTCTTTTAAATAGCGCTTGCAGATACCGTCAATGGCTTTCTCACCGTATGCACGGTAGCTTTCAGGCAGGAAGCCAAGACGTACACCCTTTAACAGGGAATATGCCATGATAGAACTTCCGCTTGTTTCAAGATAGTTGCGTTCCATGCCGCCGAAGTTGACAACCTGATACCACATACCGCTTTCGTCCTGATAACGGATCATCGCATTCATTAAATCTACATATGCATCCTGTAACATCCTGCACTCTTTGTCATACTTGTGGTCAGAGTTGTCCACCTTATCAAGTGTATCTAACAGTGCCATAGAGTACCAGCCGATTGCTCTCAGCCAGATATTCTGTGAAAGACCTGTGACCTTGTCACACCAGAACATCTGCTTTGATGTGTCGATTGCATGATAGTACAGACCGTTGAGCGGATTTTTCATGTTTTCAATAACGAATTTAAACTGTGAGAAAATATCATCATAATTCTTTCGGTCGTTAAATCTTGTTTCATACTCCATGTAAAACGGCTGTCCCATATACATTCCGTCCAGCCATACCTGATTCGGATAAATATCCTTGTGCCAGAAGTTGCCGGATTCACAGCGAGGCATAATAGCAATCTGAGAATATACAAGGTCGATTGCCTTTCTATATTTTTCTTTTCCGGTGATATCATATAATTCAAATAAAGTCTTGCCGGCATTGACATTGTCAATATTCTTTTCACCAATGCTGTATCCGTCAATTGTTCCGTCTTCTGCTACACGATAATCAATGAAATCGTCTGCAAACTTTAAATATTTCTCGTCCTTTGAAATGGCATACATCTCAAGTACGGCTTTAATCATACAACCGTCAATGTAATTCCACTTAGACTTTAAGCCCTGCTTGAGCTTTTCAATATTCCACATCGGCGCTTCCGGCGTGCTTTTTTCCAACAATTCATCAATATACTTTACTATAATATCCACGGCTTTTCTCCTTATTAAATATGTACTGTGTCCTTATTATTGTACACTACAAAAAAAAGATAAGCAACCGATTATTTTTTATTTTATGAAAAACTACAGAATTTTAGTTGTTATACAACATCGGCTGTAATGCTTCGAGTGCCTGCTGATATGAAAAATTTGCACTCATGCCGAACAGGGACGAATCCAGATCGTACACCCTGCCGTTTTGTACTGCCGCAAAATGCTTCCAGATGTCGTTTTTTTCAAATTCATCGGCAAACATCTGCTGTACCTGCTCGGGCATTGCATGGGATGCCCGTAAAATCACATCGGGTTCTTTCGTTTTGATATCCTCTGTGTTAGCACTTAAAAATTCTTCATCAGTGCCTGCGTATACATTCTGTCCGCCTGCCATTTCCACAAGGCTGCCGACATAGCTGTTTTCGGTTGCCACGATATAAGAACCCGGCAGTCCCATCAGAATCAGAACCTTCGGGGCTTCTTTTCCTGCATTTTTATTTTTGTATTCCTGCATAAATGTGTTAAATTCGTCCACCATTGCCTGTGCCTGCTGCTGCCTGTTAAATTTTTCACCGAGGTCTGCAATTGAAGCATACATGCCGGATACACTTTTTAAATTTAAAAACAGGGATTTCACCTGGATTGACGCATATTTCGGCTGTAAATCGCTTTGCAGGCTGTTCGGGGACAGCACATAATCCGGCGATAAGGATTTTAAAATCTCCATATCCGGCGACATTGCCGTTCCAACCTGCGTAACATCCTTATACCGCTCTGGCAGTGTACCGGAGGTCCGGCATACGCCCACTAAATCTAATTCCAGTTTGTCACAAATCTGTGCAGCTGCCGGTGACGTTGCCACAAGACGCACACTGTCTGCCTGTGATTGTCCCTCTGTGGAATCCGGGTGCTGGTCTACACAGGCTGTCAGCGAAAATGATGCCGTAAATACGGCAATACCCGCTAACAGCATACAAATTCCTTTATGAACAGTCTTTTTTACCTGTCGTTTCATTTATCTGCTCCTTTAGTTTTTCTTTTTACGATATACAAGCATGTACCATGCCGCACCTGTCACAACAATGGCAATTACAACACCCATTCCGATAAAAATGCCGGTGCTGCTGTTTTTTTTGCTCTCCTGCGCTTCTGCATTGACCTGTTTTCCTGCCGCATCATATTCCTGAATTCCGGCATTTTTCGTCTGTGTGTTTTCTGCAGTCTTTGCCTGTGCAGCACTTGCTTCTGCTGATGTAGTCTGTCCGGCTTCTGTCGTACTTTCTGCACTTTCACCCTCTGCCTGCTCTATGCGCTGTGTTCCGGCATTTTCCTGACTGCCGTCTGTTCCGGCTGACGCACCGGTTTCACCCGATAAGCTGTCCGTGCCTGATGCGGTATTTTCAGCCTGCGCACTTACACCGCGCTCTCCTGAACCGCTTTCTCCCGGGCTGCTTTCTTCACTACCACCCTCTGCGCTGTCCGGACCGGCACTGCCGCCCTTTTCTTCAACGGTCACACTGGTAATAAAGTCGCCTGCGCCTTCACTCAGTCCCGAAAATGTAATATAGTAAATAATATCACGTCCCATGGCAGTTACATACATATTCACACGTACAACCGAATTTTCACTGTTGACGCGGAATCTGTAATCCGCGGTATTGCTTGAGTAATCCTCCTGCATTAACGTTGCGGATACCGGACTTCCATCTACCTGAAACTGCGGATTTTCGATATTGTCCATTAACTGCATACGGATTGTGGCATAAGTGTTTCCCGCCGGGTCTACCTCGATAAGTGCCTTACCATATGTCGCGCTCTCTGTCATGGACTGTCCCAGAACCGCCGAACCTTCCCCGCCGGAATCTTCAATCGCACCGGTGGACGGATTACGATAGCTTGGATTTGCACCGGCAAGATAAATGCCGTTTTCTGCTCCATATACCGGATTACTGTTTTGTGAAAATACTGCCGCCGCCGATAAAATGCCCACGGTGACTGCCGTCAATACTGCCGCTGCATGCTTTGCAAGCCGCTGAATCTGCATTTTAAATTTCTGTTCCATGTCTGTACTCCTGCTTTCATTTTTATATGTGACAAACAGGCACCCGCCCCTTTTCGGAACGGATGCCGTTGTTTTGTCTTTTTTACAGCTTAGTCTTCTTTTTCTTCCGGTCTTTTCTTTCTTTTAAAGATTGCAAGACCTGCAGCACTTAAGGAAGCAAAGAATGCTGCTGCCCACATGCCCATTGCGGAAGAATCCGCTGTCTTTACGCCGCTGTTGCTGTTGTCTGCCGTATTGGCTGAGCCGCCTGCCGTATTTGAATTACCGCCTGCTGCCGAACCGTTGTCGGTTGTGCCTGCATTGCCGCTGTTATTATTACCACTGTTGTTACCATTGTTATCAATGTTGTTATTATTTTTATTGCCGTTATCTGTTGATGCCTTTTCAACAAGTGCGTAATAACTGAAGCCCTTTGTTGTCACAACATAATAGCCGTTTTCCACACTGCCCTTAATGAGGGTCTTTGAACCGTCATCATTGATACGGTATAAAACAACGTTGTCTGCATTCATGCCTGCCGGAATGAGATACTTCACAACAACACTGCCGTCTGGCTCAACTTCCTGTCCGTCCTTTTCAAAATGAACTTCATACAGTTCAAAGCTGCTGCCGACATCTGCAAGTGCATTTGCCGCCTTTGTATATTCTGTTCCTGCACTGACCTTTGTTACCTTTAACTCAGAGCCTACCGGAAGGACACCTTCTGCGGCTGATACATGAACGCCTGTCTTTTCATCCGTCACATCAACTGCCGGTGACTTTTCTTCTGTCTGGTCTTCTGCCGGTACAAGAGAAGTATCGCTTGTTGCTGTCAGTGCTGACCAGTCGAATCTTAATCTCGCACTCATCATGGTGTCGCCCATTGGTGTATCCGGTACTTTAAAGCTTACATCTGCATAAGTAATATCTGCAACGGAAGGCTGTGCACCTTCAGGAAGTTCAAATGTTACCAATCTGATTGCATCGACTTCATTTCCTGCGGAAGTTGTAATCTTTTCTGTCTTGTCGATTGTAACGGTTACGCCCTCTACCTCAAATGCCGTTACGGCGCTGTAGATTGATGTTACGGTTACCGGATTCATGGCAATCTGAACTTTTACAACCTTGCCATCCTTTACGGTGATTAAAGCACTGCTGTTCTTTTCAAATGCCGCATTACCCATAGAAGCCTTATCGGATACCGCATTCCACAATGCAATCGGTACATAGTAGTTACCGTCAGCAATTTTATTGTCAGAAGGGTCCGGTGTTGGTGCCGGGTCCGGTTCTGCTATCTTTACCGCATTTGCATAATCCAGTGCCAGATAAGCATCCGGGCTGTAATTCATCGCATCGACAAACATGTTGACATAAACACCGTCATAGCTGTTGTCCGGCAGTGTAAATGTAATCTGTGTCACTCTGCCTTCTTCGTCTGTTGTGTACTGTGCATCTACAGTCTTACCATCTGCTGACGTTCCCTGATAAATCTTCCAGTTGCTTGCGTAAGCTGTCAGTCCCGCAAAGGATACAGACTGTAAATCAACCGTTACTGTTGCAGTACCGTCTGCCGCTACTGTCATGCTGGCACTCTTAATGCAGCCTGCCGCCATAGAATCCTGTGAAACATTTCCGGCATTCTTTAAGCTTGCAGGGATTGAATAAGTACCTGCTGTCAGAGTGGTCTTTGCTGAACCGAATGTTGTTTCCTTTGTTGTATCATCAGATGAAGTTTTTGTTAAGCTGTCCCAGTAAACCTTTACGAAGCAGTCTGCGCTGAAACGTCCCTGCTTGAAGTTAATGCCTGAAACGAAGCCGTTTAAATTCTTCATTGCCGGTACATAGATATCTGCATTGGTGTTGTAGATTGCCGCAAAATCACCTTCTAACGGAAAGGAAACCTTTGTTACAACCTTTTCATCTTCACCGAATACATCATCGCTGTACTGAATGTCATTCATTTCGACCGCAGCTTCCTTTAAGCTCTTAGAAGTATCATTGCCTTCATAGTAGCCGTTGAAGCCATAGATATATAACGGTTCTTTTGATGTTCCGTTAATAATGTCTGTTACGAGTGTCATGCTGCCATCTTTGTCAACAACAATCTTTGCCTTTGTCTTGTCATTTTCCACAAGACTGTGCTTTACTTTATCTGTGTAGTATGCAATGTCTACGCTGTATTCGCCTTCTGCAAGCTTTTCTGTCGGAAGGTTAATGACTTCTTCTTCCTGCTTTAGTTCGAGTGCATTTAAAATCGCATCGCGGATTGCATTGGATGAATACGTTGCGCCTGAAACCGCATCAACACCTGTGATTTCCTTTACATCGGTTGCGGACTTATTGATGTAGCTGCCCTTTAAGCCGTTGACTGCCTTTTCAAGCATCATCTTATTGGTTTCAGCATAAGTTCCCGCAAAATTTGCACCTGTTACTTCAATGTCTGTGATAACATCATCTGTAACTGTTACGTTGACAGTAACATCATATTCACCGAACTGTGAAATATGGGCTGTACCTGTCTTTACAACCGGTGTGTTGTCTTCATTTTTTGCTGTCAGCTTTAACTTTAAGTTCGTATCCTTTGACATACCGTCGATAAAGCCTGTCAGATAAATTTCATTGTTGTCTGTCAGGTCGAAATAGTCCGGTACATCTACAACTGCCTTACCCGGATATACGAGTGCATTTTCAAGGTCTGTTGTTGTGGACGTTGCGCTAAATTCTGTTCCGTCTGTTGTGTAGTATACATATCCTCTGCTGTCTGTTACTTCTACAGGTGTCTTATCATATGCCACGCTGTCTGCTTCGGAATTAATCTTGTCTGTATACCAGTCGCTGTAAATTGCTGACTTTAAGCCGCTTGTATCATTCTTCGAGATTGCCTTAAATGCATTTTCCATGCTGTCTGCATTGTATACACGAAGGCTTCCCATATGTCCGTGTAAGCCGAATACGATTGTTTCGCCTAAGTCAAATACGAGCTGTCTGCTTCCGTCTGCCTTTGTTACTAGTGTTGCACTCTTGATTGCATCAATGTTTGCAGGCGGTGTCTTTGTGGCACCCGGTTCGCACGCTGTATAAACAGATACATCTAATGCCTGTGTTGTTTCTTCTCCCTGGTCTGTATCACCGACTTTTTCAATCGTTGAGAAGTCCATACGGAACAATACTTCTGAAATGTAAGCCATTTCTGTGATGTATGTTGTAAATAACACATTCTGGTTTGCATAGTCCGCATCGTTTTTAATATAATTGATACCGGAGAATGTCAGGTTAAACGGTGCTACCTTACTGCTTGTTGATGAAGCGAGTTTATCCAATGTAACGGATTCTACATTTTCACTGTTATAGAAGCCGCCGACCTGCTTACTTCCCTGCATAACCTTTGTAAAGTAGAAATCGCCTGTGTTTTCTGTCTTTACGTTGGCTGACGGATTAATCTTACCGGTCTTTGTAACGGTTGGTGAAATGGTGTATACCTTTGTATAGTTTTCATACTTTTCGGCATAGTCGCTGGATTCTGCAACGCCTGCATCATCTGCACCCTTAATCTTGCCGTTGTCATTAGCATCCGGTGTCGGTGTGGACTTAATCCAGAGTTCACCGCCGCCTGCGTATCCAATCGGGCTTTTTACACCCGGCATTTCATAATCGTCTACGGTTACATTGCCTTCTGCATCAACGCTTACGGTAATGTCTGTGTACTGTTCTTCATAGCCCATTGCACCTTCGATTTTGTCAGTGTCAATGTAATAGGTACTGCCGAATACTGCCTGCATTTTGTATGTACCCTCTTTTAAAGAACCGTCTTCGTTGTAGTAGCTGCTAACGTCTTTGAAGTTTGCCGTAACCGTTACGGCTTCTTCCGGCATGGTAAATGTATACTCATGGGCATTTGTTCCGTTAATTGCCTGCGTTGTTGTGGCTTCAACCGTCTTGCCGCTTGCTGTTGTCACGGTTACACTGTCCATTGTGTAATACTTTAAGCGGTCCGGTGTTACGGTAACGGTTACGGTTTCGCCTGATTTTGCCTTATCGGAAGACTTTGTTTCAGCCGTTAATACGCTGACTGTACCTTCGCCGTTGGTTTCTGCCGTAATTGCATAAGAGTCTTGTGCGTACTCTGTGCTTACGGTTACTGCGGACTTCGGCATTGTGAAGCTGTAGCTTCCGTCACCGTTGTCTGTCACGTCAACTTTCTTTCCGTCTGCTGTTTCTACGGAAATGCTCTTTACTTTGCAGAATGACTTCGGTGCTGTGTATACAGTTACCTTACTGCCTTCTGCGGCTTCTTCGTCAACGGTTGTTTCGCCGTATTCACTGCCTGTTACGTTTGAAGTGATTGCATATTTCTGTGAAACAACCGTTTCTTCGGCTGCCTTTAATACCGGTCTGCCTGTTGTCTTGTCTGTTTCCCACTTGCAATACTTGTTATCCTCTGTCTGGTTCTCATCAACCCAGCTGTTTAAGTATGTAACCAGTGCAATCCTGCCGACCTTGTTGGTTGTGCTGTCAACAGACATTAAGTTGTCATTTTCATAACCCTCGCCTGTTACCGGTGTGATGTATGTAAAGTTCTGATTAAGAGAATCCAGATTCTCTCCTGTAACAGTCTTTGCAATTCCGTAAATTTGTGCATTTTCAGGGAAATTATTTAATGTTGTGCCTGTATAACAGTTTGCAGTCTTATCTTTTGCCTGTAAAGTAGCGTCCACACCGTAATAAGATACATTTGCCGGATTTGCATTTTCACCCATGGTAATCTCTGAAATATCATAGCTGTTGACTGCTCTGTCTGAAAGTCCATAATATGAATAATATCCGGTTAAATTTACATTTTCCAGTGTTGTCTTGCCGGTTACCGCACTGTTTACAATTTGTGTTGCACTATTTGTAATAGGGTAATGCAATACCGTACCGCCTGTCGCACCGTCAATGGTCACATTCATATTGTTTACGACCTTGTTGTAAGAACCGCCGCCATAAGCAATACCGCCTAAATAGCAGAATGTGCCTGCAACGGTATGGACTTTTTGTGTTCCTTCAAATGTCAGGTCGTTGATAGTGACATCTGTGAAACTGCCTATCTGTGCGATAAATGCACTTGAATATACCCATGAACTTGATGTTGTTCCTGTCATGCCTTCTACATTCAGTCCCTTAATGGTATGTCCGTTTCCGTTAAAGGTTACTGTATTATTGTAATTTGTATATGTCATCGGCACCCATGTATATGCGCTCATATCAATATCTTTTACAATATTAATGGTTTTATCCGTAAGTGCGCTTGGATTATCACGCATTAATTTACCGACAGCCGCAAGGTCTGCCGCATCGGATACAATCAGTGTGCTTGATGTTGCCGCATATACATCTGTATCATAACGTCCTTCTTCAAACCAGTTGTCCGGTGCAATTACCGATACTGTCACTGCGCCTGCCGGCATTGTAAAGCTCGTTGCAGAGTTTCTTATATATTCGACACTGCCGTCTTCCTTAATCACTTTGATAAATAAAACCTTTTTTGCTTCGTCTGTCAAAGTAATTGTGACATTCTCACCTTCTCTTGCTTCTGTTTTATCCAGTGCAATATAAGACTTTGCTTCATCTGCAACGGTAACAGCCTTTAATTCTTTCTGTGTAATTGCAGAACTGTCAAAGCTTGTTGTGACACCCTTTTCAGGCATTGTGAATGTAAATTTTGCAGAAGATGTTGTGTTTCCTGCATCTGCTGTTACGGTTACTTCGTTGCCGTCTGCGTCTGTTACCTTTGGCAGTGTTGTACCGTCATAGTAATATCCGTCTGCTGTATTTGTGGAAAGCAGTAATGTTACGGTATCGCCTTCTGCCGCAAGTTCACCGTTTGATACGGTAAAATCGGCACCTTCAATATTTGCAGACTGGTTTGTAATGTTATACGCATCTGTTTCAACGAAGTCTACTCTTAAAGTAACGGCTACCGGGAATTTCTTTGCTACGGTATATGTTGCTTTTCCGCTTGCAAGTGATGATAATTCTCCCGGCTTTACTGTTGTATTTCCCTGTGTACCGGTTACGGTTACTGTATGCTTATAATACTTGCCGTCGATAATGCTGTCTGCTACAACATTCATATTACCACTCATCATCTGTCGGCTGCTGTAACTTACATGGCTTGCAAATTTACTGTCGTCATTGGTTTCTAATGTAATTGCACAATAACGGTTACTCTTTTCTGTGATTGTAACCTTTTTCTCCGGCATTACAAAGGTGTATACCTGTACAATCTTATCTTCATCTTCATCAATCACTGTACTTTCAAGTGTTGTATCAATACCGGTTCCGTCTTCATCTGCAACAGTCGGCACATAATTTCTTGTTGAACTGTCACTTGTTGATGTAATCTTTACGGTTTCACCCGGCTTTGCACCATACTTATCTACACTTAAATATTCGCCTGTTGATTTTATCTCATACTGTCCTTCTTCCAGAACCGGTGCAAACTGCACATATATCATAAATGTTCCTACTGAGCCGTAAGCATATGCATCGTCAGGAATTGTACATGTATACTGGTTATCTTTGCCGTCTACCTTTGTAATCTTTAAGTCCGGTGTTGTAAAGCTTGCTGACATGTACATAACAGAATCTAATGCCCAGCCGTCCTCCGGTACAGCTTCAAATGTAATTGTGCTGTCTTTTTCAGCCGTGTATACTTTTTCACCATCATCACCGGTGCTTTCTGTCACACCTGAGATTAATTTGATACTTCCCTTTCCGTATGAAACACCCGGTGTAACTGTGTAGGTTACTTTTTCTGTGCTTTCTGCATCTGCTGTTACGAGATTTTCCTCTGCCGGTGCAGCTGTTTCAAAGCCGTCCGCTTCTGTTGTCTGTGCCTGCTGTACTGCCTGTGCAAATGTCTGCTCCGGGCTTGCCACCAATACATTGTACGGCATACTGCTCATTGTCATTGCGACTGCTAATGAAGCAGATAATAACTTAAAGCTGGTCTTTCTCATTTTTCTTTCCTTTCTGCTTTGTCCCTGTTTACTTGTTTCTATCGTGCCCTGTTGATTTTATGAATGTACTAATGTTTTTGTTTTATTTTTTGTCTTGTTTTTTGTTTTATGGCATAGTTTCGTTTTGGTAACTTCCATTAGTCTTATCTAACCGTGGCACTTAAAAAAATAGGCTTCAAAGCCTATCTTTCGTTTGCAGTGGCAGTGTACCACAGACATTTGTTTTTGGCAAGCAGACATTTTTGTTGCAAACCTGCAACAAACAACGGTATTTTTTACCTGTTTTCTTTAACAATCCCTTTGATTTCCTGCTTTCCCAATTTGTTGCGCAAGTGCAACAAAAAAGTCTTATTGATAAATTTTATTGTTTAAAATGAGATTTTTCCAGACTGTTTTTGCAAAATCCCTACTTTGATACTAGGAAAATAGAGATTTAAGAGTTGGGCGGCTTTTTTGTTTCAGATAAGCCGCCTGTTACTTTGATAAAATGCTTTATTTTTCCTATTCATCTTCACGCTCGACTGCCTGCGACAACTTTTGCACCGTTTCTTCCGGCAGTTCCGTCAGGTCTGCCACATATGCAACGCTGTTCCCTGCCTGCAATAATTTTGCGGCTAACTGCATTTTGGCTTTTTTCATTCCGGTGATTTCGCCTTCGGCACGTCCCTCGCGACGTCCTTCATCTCGTCCTTCGGCACGACCGCGGTTTAATATATCCTTTGCTTCATACTCTAATACTTTTCCACCCATACTCTCTCCAACTCCTTTCCTAACCTTTTCATATTTTGCCGCCAGATGTTTTATTACTGTATCTGACATTTCAAGAATTGTAACCTTTTCGTATTCGTTTAAATCACCGTTCTTACGGTCTTCTTCCAGACGGTTTACTATCGCTGTATATTCCTCTTCCAGCTTCGCTAATTTTTCGCTGTTTTCTTCCAGTTCTTTAAAACTCTTTTCATAAACAAAAATATGAAACGGTATCAGAAAGTACAGCTTTTTCTCAAAGATTTCTTCTACTGTATACTGTCTGACTTTTAATACCGGAACGGCATACGATACTTCCCCGCCCGGTGTGCGTATCATTACCGTCATCACCTCCGGCGTATTTTTCGTATGGCGCAAGGCTACGATTGCGGAATCAGGAAAATGAACTACCAGTGCACCCGCTGTAACTTCTCTGTTTTCCAGTGCAAGCTGTGTATCATACTCAAACATACGTACTATCATGCTTCCGTCTTCCGTGCTCTGGCACTCAACATGATAACGCTTTCTTTCTCTACCGAGGATTTCAAAGCTGGAATCCGTAATGCGCTCCTGTTCACTGCCGTCCGGCAGCTTTATAAAGTGCTCGTTTTGAAGCAGATGTATTGTTTCTTTTCCGGTGTAACTTGTGTGAAACAGTTCATTTACAACCGGTATAATCAGTGCCGTACAATCTGTTAACAGGGTACGGAACACATCATCGTAAGGTGTATTTACCATGCTTTCTTCCTTTCTTTTATTATAATAGACTACTTGAACTGCCGGCAAGGATTTTCATGAATTTTCTAAATCTTTTTGGATTTTAAGGGATATTAAACAGATGAACCCATAAAAATGTCAAAAAAAGTGCCTTTTATACACACCCTCCTGTATACAAAAGACACTTTTCCACTATTTTTTTGATTTTTCCTCTTTACTGTACGGTCTGCTGTGCGGCTTCCACCTTCGTCACTTCATTTAATGACTCGTTTTCATGATATGAAAATGTAACAGTATCGCCTGTATTGTACCGTACAATATCCGCATTATCCGATAACGGCACATCAAAGATACGGGACTGACCCTCTAAGAGTATATAAAAATGCGAATTGCCGTCCAATACCGTCTGCACCATTTTTTCGATTCTACCGGTTATCTGCCTGCTTTCCTTTGGCGTTTCTGCCGCTGTTTCATCTACAATGCCGCTGTCTACCATCAGCTGACGGTAATTTTTCTCACACTCATTGACTGAATCGCCGATTGCCACCGTCTGATATTTTTCAATATTAAGCATGGCATAAGATTTTACCAGTCCCGAGCTGTCCTTTAATGCCATAAAATATGTCGGCTGTCCACCCACATTAATAAGCAGTGGAAATGTCGCCTTGTATCCTAAATGCTGGACCTTTCCCTCTGCCGAAGACATCGCCGAATTTTCCTCTGCACCGGAAATCACATAATAGCGCGTTTCCATTGTCCGCTGGTTCATCAGCACAAAGCCCACATTGGATTTATCCTGTCCGACTGAGGTAATTCCTGTATACACCCACACATCATCGTCCAGTGCAATATAATTATAGCCGTCTGTCGTTACCAGACAATCCTTCTGGCTTAACACACTGTTAAAATAACCGTGCTTTAACGTACCGTGGTAATCATACAGCGAAATAAGCATATCTGCCGAATACACACGGTCTACCCACTGCGGAACATCTTCCACGGCATAATCCGTCATTTCCCCGGTGACTGCATTACAAAGCACCACCCTGCCAATCGTCACACCGCCAAACAGTCCGATATTATATTTTTTCACCGGACAAATCCAATAAGGTGTACCGCTCTCATCAATTTCAAAGCTGATGTCATCAAACATATAGGTCGGATACGCAAACCTCAGATGTCTGTAAATGTTTCTGCCAAAATGGTCGCTCATCGAATAACGGATTTTCTGCTCCAGACGCACGCACTCCGCTTCCTGTGTCGTCATATCAATACGGATATACGCAGGAATTCCATCACTGTGATTGGTAAACCATTTAATCAGGCTGCCGTACTGAAGCGGTGTCACACGCACCGGCTTATTCTGATAGTTAATCTGTGTATACATATCGCTGACTTCAAACTGGGAAACCATATCCACCATTGTTCCCATAACACGGTTGCCTATGGTCGTTGCCGAATCTTTATCCAGCACCGGAATCTGGTCATAGGACACCTCATGAATATCATCGGTAAAGCTTCTGGTTTCCACATTTAACAGTTTCTGGTAAGCCGAAGCATTGACAATTTCAGATGACAGCAGTCCGCCTATTAGAAAAATAACAACCAGTGCCGCTGTAAGTACCGCACATAAATAGAAAAAACGTTCTGCCTTTTTGCTCTTAAATTCAGGCTTTGACTGCTTCCACTGTCTGCCTGCCCATTCCTTGTAGTATTCTGTCATTGTCATACTGCAAAGTCCGACAACACCCGTAAATACCGCCGCCAGCACAATGACAAATATCCAGAAGCCCGGTGCATGGATATTGATTGGCGGAAGCACCACATAATAATAGGCAAATGCAACCAGCAGCACTGCCGCCACTGATAACACCCCTGTAAGTAATTTTGCTTTTTTGCTCATAAACTCCCCTTTTCCTGATACTTTATTTTTCGTCTGTTCTCCGTGCTTTCATATTCTTTATAATCGCATCAAAAATACAGCCTGCCACTTCAAATTTACTCATTTTCGGAAATTCCGTACAATCCGTCTTTGTAATCATCGTAATCACGTTTGTATCCGTTCCAAATCCTGCACCGTCTACTTTCAGATTGTTGGCAATCACCATATCCAGATTTTTCTTTTCCAGCTTCTTTCTGGAATTTTCCAGTACATTCTGTGTTTCCATTGAAAATCCGCACAAAAACGGTTTGTTTTCCATCGCTCCGAGCGTTCCGATAATATCCTTTGTCCGCTCTAAGGCAATGCTCATCTCTCCGTCGCTTTTCTTGATTTTTTCATCACTGACTGATGCCGGTCTGTAATCCGCAACTGCTGCCGCTTTTACAATAATGTCTGATTCCTTTGCCGCCTCTGTAACCGCTTCATACATATCCTGTGCCGATGTAATATGCACCATTTTAACAAACGGCACGTCAGGAAGGTTTGTCGGACCTGCAATCAGTGTCACCTCTGCCCCGCGCAGCATCGCATTTTTCGCCAACGCATATCCCATTTTCCCTGTTGAATGGTTGGAAATGTAGCGCACCGGGTCAATCGCTTCCTGTGTCGGACCTGCGGTAATGCACACGCGGTATCCTTTCATATCCTTTGTCAGGGCAATATCGCGTAAAATGTATTCAAGCAGTTCAGACGGCTCCGGCATTTTTCCCGCACCTGTATCACCGCACGCAAGATACCCGCTTGCCGGTTCTAACACTTCGATGCCAAACCTTCTTAACTTTGCAATATTATCCTGTAGAATCGGATTGTAATACATGTTGGTATTCATTGCCGGAACGACAATTTTTTTGCATGTACACGCCATAAATGTCGTTGTCAGCATATCATCTGCAATTCCCGATGCCAGCTTGCCAATCACGTTGGCACTCGCCGGTGCAATCATCACAATATCCGCCTTTTTTGCAAGGGATACATGCTCTACCTGAAACTGGAAATTTCTGTCAAATGTATCGACAACACATTTATTACCGGTTAAAGATTCAAATGTAATCGGATTGATAAAATTGGTCGCATTCTGTGTCATCATGACATCTACATTACATTCCAGCTTTTTTAAGCTGCTGGCAAGTGTCGCAATTTTATACGCTGCAATACTGCCGGTTACGCCAAGCAGTACGTTTTTCCCTTTTAACATAGTCCTCTCCTATTCCATATTTTTATCGTAAATGATTTTTAAACCTTTTAAAAGCAGTTTATCATCTAATATAATTTCATTGTGGCAGTATGGCACGATCACCCTTGCCAGTCCGCCGGTTGCAATGACTTTGACCTGTTCCTGTTCTGCACCCGTCATTTTGCACAGTTCTTCACGGATTCTGTCAACCATGCCGTCGATACAGCTTGCATTCCCGTAAACCGCACCGCTCTGCATACACGCAATCGTATTCTTTCCAATCACGGATTTTGGAGCTTCCAGACTGATTCGCGGAAGCTGTGCTGTCCGGGATACCAGTGAATCCACCGATACGCGGATACCCGGAAGAATCGCACCTCCCACATAATTTTTCTTGTCGTCAACCGCACTGATGGTCGTTGCCGTTCCCACATCAATAATCAGCACCGGTGCACCATATTCGTGAATAGCCGCAACTGCATCTACAACCATATCCGTACCGACCTGCTTTGGCTGATCCATTAACAGATTCAATCCCGTCTTCACACCCGGTCCTACAATTAACGGCGTAATGCCGATGATTTTTTCAACTGCTGACTTGATAACGTTTACAAGCTGCGGTACGACCGATGAAATGATTGCACCGTGAATCTGTTCACTTTCAATATTATATAACTCCAAAACGGTCTTAAAACCGATTGCATACTCTAATTCCGTCTTTGAATAATCCGTGCAGAGCCGTTCCTCAAAATAAATCTTTTCATCGTCTACACAGCCGATTACAATATTAGTATTCCCCATATCAATCGCAAGAATCATGCCTTTTTGATTTTGTCTTTTCATTTTCTTTTCCTTTTGTTTTGTTTCTTAAAATATTAACATTTCTGTTACCGTCTGATATGAAGCAGTGCTTTTCCGATTGCCGCAGTCAGCACCGCCGCCACAATCGCTTCCGGTACGCCCTGTGTTCCGATCACACCAAGAATCACACCGTACAGGGCATCTGTGGCAATTCCCTTTGCATTGGCATAACTGCTTCCAAACAAAAAGTAAATGCCGTTCATAACAAGCAGTGTATTCGTAAGCGCTCCTGCCGCACCGGCTGCCGCCAGTGCAGCAGCACTGCCTTTTCCGTCGTTTTTCTTCTTCTTTACAAGCTTTACAATCCCTGTATATACATAATATGCCACAACGCCAATCAGAATTCGCGGCACAAAGCAGATCATCAGACTCTTAAAATTTCCATGCACATTTCCAAGGCTGTAAAACGGTGAAAATACGAAAGAAGTCAGGTTCGGGTTAAATGTGTTGTTAATCATGCTGGTTAGTCCGAAAATACCGCCTAAAAATGCACCGCGCGCCGGTCCTAACAGTATCGCTCCGATAATAACCGGAATGTGAATAATTGTTGCATTCATAAATCCCAGCGGGATATAGCCTAAATACGGCACAAACGACATTGCAAGAATAATTGCCACAAACATTGCCGTTGTTACCATATCTTTTGTTTTTGTCGTTGATGTACTCATCTTTTTCTCCATTTCCTTTTTACATCATCTTTTCATGCTCTTTATCCGTGCCTTTACTTCCGGCGCCGGATTTCTGGATTCACATATTTTAGACAGTGCCTTATTATATGTAAAATCATCCATGCCGGATTTTATAAGAAACCGCATGGTCTGTGTCGGAAACATGACAAAACATTCCGCCGTCAGCCACGCCGCCGCCATTTGTGCATAATACCCCTGTGTAAACGGTCTGTCAAGCACTGAAAAAATTTTTTCCAGATATGGATTGCCTGAATCCTCCGGGCTGTCATTCTGTGCCTGTTTTTTTGATTTCCATGCAATATTCTGCATAATATCCGCCTCTGTAATCACGCGCCTGCGGGGGATTTTTCTGCCCGCATCGTCCCATTTTAAAAACTGCGACAGCAATAAGACCAAAGACAGGCGGACTTCAAATTCTTTTTGGGAAGCTAAAAAGGATTGTAAATGTTCCCACCATTCTTCCCGGTATGCCGAAACAATTGTCATGCTGTTACAAAAGCTGTCGCACACCGACCAGTTATCAACAAACGGCACAAATTTATCAAACATCCGCATTGCTTCTTCATTATCCTGCTCTTTTGCCGTGCCGTAACCGATCAGCATACCGCGCAGCATGGCTTCTTCAAAATAAACATCGTCTGCGCCGTCTGTTTGTACGAGTTCTTTCCATTCTTTATTTTTTACAAATTCCTGCGCCATTTTTCTAAGTGCCGGAAGCCGCACACCTAACAGCGGCTTACATTCGGGAATCAGACTTTTGGAAAAACTCCCGTACTGTGCATCTGCCATCAAAAGCAGGCGTGTCCTTATCTCCTGTGTCATAGTTTCCTCATTCTTTCAACTTTTACATCATCATATCATATTTATCTGTATTTTCATATGGAAATTTCACATCAAATGTACTAAAATGTTACTGTAATTTCAGGAATTACAGCCTGATGGCAAAAAACATTACAATAAATTCATTTAGAAATGAGGACAATTATGAAAACTGGAATTGTATTTGAGGGCGGCGCATTCCGCACAATTTTTTCCTGCGGTGTTATGGATGCATTTTTAGATCGGGATATTATGCCGGATTATATGATTGGTGTATCTGCCGGTGCAGCCTACGGTGTTTCCTACGCTTCCAGACAAAAAAGAAGAAATTTACAGATTCTTTTAGATTACCGTGACGATAAACGCTACATGAGTATGCACAATATGACCGATAAGACAAACCGAAGTGTCTATGGACTGGAATTTGCCTATAACACGATTCCGAATAAACTGGTTCCGTTTGACTACGATACCTTTAATGCGTGGGGCGGCGAATTTTACGCAGTCGTTACCAATGTTTTAACCGGAAAACCGGAATATATGCGCTATACAACCGAGGACCGCACCAACAAGCTGCTTCAGGCAACGTGTGCGCTCCCTGCCCTTTTCCCATATATTTACTTAAATGATACTCCATACTTAGACGGCGGATTGAGCGATTCGATTCCGTATGAGCGGGCTTTCGCAGACGGCTGTGACCGCGTTGTTGTCGTCTTAACCCGCCAGAAGGGATACAAAAAGAAAACCGGCGCCACCACAAAGGCTCTGGCGCATGCTTTCTGGAAGTATCCGGAACTCGGAAAAGACCTCCTTTCCCGTGCTGACTGCTACAACCGTTCTTTAAAGAAGCTCGAACAGCTTGAAAAGGAAAAGAAGGTCATTGTAATCCGTCCGGATAACACCGACGGCTTTTCACGTCTGGAAAAAGACAAGGAGAAAATCAAAGCCTTATACCATGACGGCTACACAAAGGGTCTGTTATTCTCCGATAAAGTGAAAGAATTTTACACCAAATAAATCTTTTAATACACCGAAATATTCGCGTACTCTGTAATTTAAAAACAATACTTCATCTGACCGCGCCGCAATCGTGCTGACATTGTGAAAACCCTTCGCACGGACAAGCATTCCGGCACGGAACAGATGAAAGTCATTGGAAACCACCCCGATTTTCGCATTTTTATCCGGAATAAAACGTGCCGAATAGGCAATGTTTTTTTCCGTATCCGTGGACTGAGCTTCCATAAAAATCCGTGAAGCTTCTATGCCATGTGCGCACAGATAGTCTTTCATCGCCTGTGCTTCGGATATATCCTCTCCCGGTCCCTGACCGCCCGATACGATAATACGTATCGTTTTGTTTTGGGTATTATCTTTGCTATGTTTTTCATTCTGTTCCAGATATGCCAGTGCCGCATCAAGTCTGTAGCGGAGTGATTTTGTAATTTCGAGTCCCCGCACGCGGCAGCCTAAAATCAGCAGATATTCACAGTCCGGTTCCGGTTTCTGCTTCATCTGCACGGTTATTAATGCCTGAACCAGACAAAATGAGCTGATAAGTATTAATAAACCTGCCGCAGCCAGCACATTTATCCACATTGGAAGTATAAGAATACCTTTATTCTGTGCATAACGCACCGCAAAAATCCCTGCAAAAAAGACTGCCGTTACCGGCCATATCGTAATAAAAGATGATGCAAAGCCCGCATATGCCACGCAGCAGACATAATAAACCAGACAAAATACCGCAGGCACCAGCCATATATAATACAATTTATACATATTATTCTCCATTCCACAGGCATTTTAATGCCTGCCGGTATAGCTTTTTTGTGTTTCCCATTTATTATAATAACCCCGCAATCCTCTTGTCAAACCACTTATTTTGTAGTACATTGAAGTAATAGTAATTTGTGCCGTGAACGCCGCAGATTACTGACAAATTTGCGTTCTCAGAATGGAGATAAGTATGTTTCGTTTTAATGCAGATGTAACATCGACCGACTGCGAACCGGGTGTTACCAGAAAAATTTTATGTTATTCCGACGAACTGATGATGTGTGAAATTACATTTAAAAAAGGCTCTAAAGGAAATTTCCACCACCATGAACATTTGCAGATTACTTACGTGGCAGAAGGCAGCTTTGAATTTACAATCGGCGGTGAGACCAAGGTTGTGAAAAAAGGCGACAGTGTCTATATGCCTTCCAACGTCGAACACGGTGTTACTGCCCTTGAAGACGGCAAGCTGGTCGATGTCTTTAATCCGATGCGTCAGGACTTTTTAAAATAGGACGGTTAAACAGGGCTGTTTTATCCCCCGTCAGACAAAAAATGCCGCAGGCACATATTTATAATGAAATATGTGCCTGCGGCAGCTTTCTTTATAATATTGTAGAACGAACGTTCTTAACTGGGATACCTGCGGATTGTTCCGTGCTGCGCACTCCCACAATCCTACCCATATTCGCATATCGTGGGACTATCGTCCCACTTTTATGCTCATATTGGGGCGGGTCAAAAGGTCTTTCACCCACTTATGAGCAAGCTCATGTGGGCGAAAGACCTTTTGACCCTGGTATCTTACATATTAATTTTGTGCATCAGTTCCAGCTTCATATAGTAGCTGATACCCAGACAGTTGATGATAACACCGGATGCGCCGAGTTCTTCCACGAGATTTACCAGTTCGTCATACTGATAAAGCATATTCTCATGATGTCCTTCGTAGCACTTATCCATTTCAAAACCGTCCGTGAATGCAGGAATGGCAATCACACGCTCGCCTTCTTCCTTATCCTGAATCCGGTCTGTCAAATCAATAAACGGATGTGAAATCTCAACCATGTCTTCTGTTTCCTCTTTGATACAAGGCACCATATATTCTGCGTGTACCATTGTGCGGATCATCGCATCTTCACGCTTCTTTAAAATCTCCTCACGCCCTGCATCTGCTGCCGTATTTTTACGGAATTCCTGGAAAAATTCAATCATTGCACGCTGCAGCCCCGGATTGGTCATGTATTCTTCATTGAAGAAATCCTCAAAGCTGTATAAATCTTCCTTGGCAACAACAAACGGTTCGCCCTTTCCATCTGTAAAGCGGATTTTTTCATAGCCGTTGCGGTACATATGCGCCACTTCATTTCGGAAATCTGTAGGTGTCACACTTTCCAGTGCCACCTGATACCCTGCTGTATTAAGTTTCTTTTCAAGCTCCGCATGATTTGCATAATCATATAATACGAACAAATCACCGTCAATCATGTACGGATAGCCGGTGTTGTCACTGTAAACCACCCATAAATGCTCTGCATTCTTAATTTTATCCAGTATCAGCGGATAGTAGTTATGAATCATCTGGCTGAAAAATCCCGCATCATTGATATTGTTATCATTCTGTGCCGTTGCCACACAATCCGGCAGCATCTTGGTCAGCACTTCAATACTTTCAGTAACTGAGATCTTATCTAACATCGCTGCGCCGTAATCTTCATCATTAATAATATGTCTTAATATATCCTGTGCCCGTCTTGCATCCATTGTCCTTGTTCCTTCCCTGCAAAATGTCGTTTCCTGTATCTGTACAGGAACAAAATACTGTTTAAATTGTATCATATTTACCTTGAAAATGCAACGCCGTTTCACGCATATGACTGCTTGTACGTATATCCTGCGCAAATAAAAAACACCCGGCAAAAGAAATTTTTAAAATCTCCTCTGCCGGGTACTTTATTTTTATGATGCCGGGGCAACTACCCCTAGTATCTACTTTCTGTTATCAATCGTTGCAATATCGACAATTGTAAGGTCTTTATTGTTAAACGCATGCTCTAAACTTGAAATCAGCGCGTGCGCTGTATCAAGGCTTGTCAGGCAGTGTACACCTGTTTCAATCGCATAACGTCTGATTAAGAAACCGTCGCCGGCTCTTTCGATACCATTTTCCGGTGTATCGATCACAAGGTCAATCTTATGCTCTAAGATTAAATCTAAGAGTGTCGGTGCTTCCTGACCAATCTTGTTGACCTGAATTGCATTGACACCATGCTCCTTTAATACTTTGGCTGTACCGCGGGAAGCGTAAATCTTATAGCCCAGCTTTTCAAAACGTTGTGCAATATCCACACCATCTTCCTTATCTGCATCGCAGAGTGTCATGATAATCTGCTTATGCTTCGGAAGATTGATTCCTGCACCCTGGAATGCCTTATACAATGCTTCATCAAAGTCTTTTGAAATACCAAGGCACTCACCTGTAGACTTCATTTCCGGTCCGAGGCTGATATCTGCGCCTCTGATTTTTTCAAAGGAGAATACCGGCATCTTGATTGCATAGTAATCTGACTTCTTCTGTAAGCCCGGTTCATATCCTAAATCTGTAATTTTACTTCCTGTAATAACCTTTGTTGCAAGCTGTACAATCGGAATACCGGTTACCTTGCTGATATACGGTACAGTACGGCTTGAACGCGGATTGACTTCAATGACATAAACCTGATCATTGTATACGATAAACTGAATGTTAATCATACCCTTTACATGCAGGGAACGTGCCAGCTTTTCTGTATAATCAACAATCATATCCGTAATTCTAGGTGTCAGTGACTTCGCCGGATATACGGAAATACTGTCACCTGAGTGAATACCGGCTCTTTCGATATGTTCCATAATACCCGGAATCAGGATATTTTCACCATCGCATACCGCATCAACTTCAATTTCCTTACCCATAAGGTACTTATCAACAAGAATCGGGTGATCCTGCTTAATTCTGTTGATGATATTCATAAATTCAACAACGTCTTCATCGGATACGGCAATCTGCATGCCCTGTCCGCCGAGCACATAAGAAGGTCTTACAAGTACCGGATAGCCTAATTCATTGGCTGCCTTTAATGCTTCTTCTACGGTAAATACGGTCTGACCCTTGGCTCTTGGAATACCGCACTGCTCTAAGATTTCGTCGAATAACTCTCTGTCTTCCGCAGCATCGACATCTTCAGCCTTTGTACCGAAAATCGGCACGCCCATCTTCATCAGGCTTTCTGTCAGCTTAATTGCTGTCTGACCGCCAAACTGCACAACAGCGCCGTCCGGCTTTTCAAAATCAACAATATTCTGAACATCTTCCGGTGTCAGCGGCTCAAAATACAGCTTATCGGCAATATCAAAGTCCGTTGAAACTGTTTCAGGGTTGTTGTTTACAATAATCGTTTCATAGCCTTCCTTCTTGAAAGACCATGTACAGTGCACAGAACAGAAGTCAAATTCAATACCCTGACCGATACGGATTGGACCGGAGCCTAATACGAGTACCTTCTTCTTATCCTTTGTTTCAACCGCTTCATTTTCACTGCCGAATACTGAATAATAATACGGTGTTTCTGCCGCAAATTCTGCCGCACAGGTATCAACCATCTTAAATGCCGCATGAATTCCATATTCGTCACGCAATGCCTTAACCTCTGCTTCTGTCTTTCCTGTCAGTTCACCGATAACGTTATCCGGGAATTCGATTCTCTTTGCTTCTGTGAGCAGTTCTTTTGTTAAAGGACCTCTCTTTAAAGCATTTTCCATATCGACAATAATCTGTAATTTATCAATAAACCATAAGTCAATCTTTGAAATCTCATGCATCTTGGCTGCCGGAATATGTCTTCTTAAACCTTCTGCAATCTTCCAGATTCTTCTGTCATCAACAACAGCCAGCTCTTCTAAAAGTTCTTCGTCTGTCAGCTTTGTAAAGTCATACGACATCAGGCTGTCAACGTGCTGCTCCAGAGAACGGATTGCCTTCATCAGACCGCCTTCAAAGTTATTGGCAATACTCATAACTTCACCGGTTGCCTTCATCTGAGTTGTCAGTGTTCTCTTGGCAGAGATAAATTTATCAAACGGAAGACGCGGCATCTTTACAACACAGTAATCCAGTGCCGGCTCAAAGCTTGCATAAGTCTTTCCTGTAATGGCATTCTTAATTTCATCCAGTGTGTAGCCTAATGCAATCTTAGCTGCTACCTTTGCAATCGGATAACCGGTTGCCTTGGAAGCCAGTGCTGAAGAACGGCTTACACGCGGATTTACTTCGATTACACAGTATTCAAAGCTGTCCGGATTTAAGGCATACTGTACGTTACAGCCGCCTGTGATACCCAGTTCGTCAATAATATTTAAAGCAGATGTACGAAGCATCTGATATTCTTTGTCGGAAAGTGTCTGTGACGGTGCAACTACGATACTATCACCGGTATGCACGCCGACAGGGTCAATATTTTCCATGTTACATACAGTAATGCAGTTGCCGTTACCATCGCGCATTACTTCGTATTCGATTTCCTTCCAGCCTGCGATGCAGCGTTCTACTAAAACTTCACCGACACGTGAAAGTCTTAAACCGTTTTCAAGGATTTCCCTTAATTCCATAACGTTGTGTGCGATACCGCCGCCGCTGCCGCCCAGTGTATATGCCGGACGCAGTACAACCGGATAACCGATTTTAGCTGCAAATGCTTCACCGTCTTCTACATTATTAACAACTAAGGAAGCCGCACAAGGTTCACCGATTTTTTCCATGGTTTCCTTAAACATTAAACGATCTTCCGCTTTCTTAATTGTCAGCGCTGTTGTACCGATTAACTTCACATTGTGTTCTTCCAAAAAGTCCGTTTCGGCAATTTCCATGGCAAGATTTAATCCTGCCTGTCCGCCCAGTGTCGGAAGAATGCTGTCCGGCTTTTCCTTTAAAATAATCTGCTCTAACGCTTTAACAGTCAGTGGTTCGATATAAACTTCATCAGCAATATCCTTGTCTGTCATAATGGTTGCCGGATTGGAGTTTACTAAAACAACCTCGATTCCTTCCTCTTTTAAAGAACGGCAAGCCTGTGTACCTGCATAGTCAAATTCAGCTGCCTGTCCAATAATAATCGGTCCTGAACCAATTACCAATACTTTTTTAATATTCGGATTCTTTGGCATTTTTTAGTCCTCCTTCTTCATCATCTCAATAAATCTGTCAAAAAGATACGCTGTATCCTGTGGTCCTGCACATGCTTCCGGATGGAACTGTACAGTAAAAATATTCTTTCCGATATATTCAAGACCTTCATTGGTCTTATCGTTGACATTTTCAAAAGCCGGTTTTGCGACTGCCGGATTAAGTGTCGTTTCATCTACGACATAACCGTGATTCTGTGAAGAAATGTAAACCTTTCCTGTCTGTAAATCCTTTACCGGATGATTTGCACCTCTGTGTCCGTATTTTAATTTATGCGTATCTGCACCTGTTGCAAGTGCCATCAGCTGATGTCCCAGACAGATTGCAAAAATCGGGACATTGCTGTCATAGAGTTTTTTAATTTCCGCAATTTCAAATTCACATTCCTTTGGATCGCCAGGGCCGTTAGAAAGCATGATTCCATCCGGATTCGTGCTTAAGATTTCCTCTGCCGTTGTACGTGCCGGATAAATTGTAACTTCGCAGCCTCTTGAATTTAAGGACTTTGCGATATTGTTCTTTGCACCAAAATCCATCAGCGCAACCTTATATCCCTTGCCCGGCAGGACTTTCTTTTCTTTACATGTTACTTTATCAACAACGCCCTTTACAGAGTATGCCTTAATCTTTGGCAGAACTTCATCAAGATTATAATTCTCATTTGTCGTAATCATACCGTTCATTGTACCTTTTTCACGCAAAATCTTTGTCAGCGCTCTGGTATCGATTCCACTGATACCCGGTATATCATTGTCTGCAAGGAATTTCTGGATAGGGTCTTCACATCGGAAGTTACTCGGCATTCTGGAAAGTTCTCGGACAATATATCCATCCGGCCATGCTTTTAAAGACTCCATATCTTTATAACATACGCCATAGTTTCCAATTAAAGGATATGTCATGGTTACTGCCTGTCCTGCATAAGAAGGGTCTGTCAGTACCTCCAGATATCCTGTCATTGATGTGTTGAAGACAATCTCGCTGATTACTTCGCGGGTAGAACCAATACTCGTTCCATTAAACACTGTTCCATCTTCAAGAATTAAAAATGCTTTCATGAATGCCACCTAATTTCCTTTCGTATTATTAAATTTTGCTACTTTTGCGCAAAAAAAAAGACACAAAAATGTCTTTTTTTCTCAAATTTAATAAATTTTATCACACTATAACCTTTATTTCAAGAGGTAATTTCCAGTTGCCCGATATATTTCCATGTTTCACCGCCGTCCGATGACTGATATTTCGCCGCTGTTTTACCACTGTTATACACACCGTTGCTGCCCTGTGTCAGATAAACGGTAATCATGCCCTGATCATCTACCACCGGCACCAGTGCCTCTTTATAAACGTCACTCCACGAAAGTTTTGATGCCGTTGTTTCTTCCTCGGCTTTTGTTTCCTGCTGCGTGCTGTCACTTTCCGTTGTCTGCGCATTTGCCGCCGTGCTGTCTAACTCCTGCGGGTCCAGTGTCACTTTTGAAAACGTCTTTCCAAGGTCTTTTGTCATATACAGGTTACTGTCCATGCCATCTACATAGTTATAGCAGAAAAATCCTGTATCTGCATCTGCAAAGACCACGCCCTTTAATACATTTAATGCCGGTCCGCTGCCTATCATTATCCAGCTTTCACCGCCGTTTGTTGTTGTATAAATACGCGATGCCTGCTGACTGCCATTCTTACCGTAACCGATAACGATTACGCCTGTCATTTCATCAAAAAACTTTACATAGTAATAATTGGCATCATAAATCGTATCAATTTCACTCGTAACCCAGTTACTGCCTTTATCATTGGAAAACAACAACGTCAGGGGTACCCTACCGTTTTCTGCATTTTTGCCGCCGTAAAGAAACGCTGCTTTATTCGTGTCTAACTGCCAGCTTCCATCCATAAGCTGTGTGGATGAATTTTCCACAAGTGGCAGATTCGTACAGTCTACCGGAACATTGACATATTTTGCACCACCGTCATATGTAATCTGTAACGTATTTTCTTTAATTTCATACTTTGTAAGCGTATTGGAAGAAGCCGCCGTTGCCGATTCCGAGCCGCCGGTTACGCTGTCTTTTAAGCTTTCATTATACTGTGAAATACCGTATTCTTCCGGTGTCACAATATTCTCCACATAAATCGTTGCCGTACCGTCATAGTGGTTGTCCAGTGCAAATGTCACAACCCATTCAAATTCCATTCTGCCGTTGTCAAGCACGCCGTCCCACGACTGGAAATACTCCGACGTACTATCCTTTAAAACTGCCGAAAAGCTGATAAGCACCGTGCCGGTTTCACGGTCAAGCACTTTGGAATCCTTACATGAAACCTTTCGCAGTGCCTTTGACCACGGCAGATACTTCTGGGTAAACTGTCCCGTAAACTGTGTCAGCCAGATGTCTGCCATTTTACTTAACTGCGGCGTTTCAAATTCCTGATATTCGCTTTTCTCACTTTCATCATACGCTTCATCCAGTACATTTCCGTCACTGTCTATCCGAACAGAAAATGTATAACGGGATTTTAACTCAATCCGACTTCCCTGTCTGCTCTTATAATTGGAATGAACAATGAACACAATAACAAGACACAACAGTCCCGCAAGTGCAAGCTTTGCCAGCATCATTACCGGTGATTTACTAAATTTTATTTTCATCCTGTCCACTCCTATCCTAATTACTGATTCACTCCGTTACATTTCTTAATTTTTACAATATACACGCCATCTCTGTCGCTTGTCCGGGCTTTCTTATACTTCTCTTTTAATATGCAGCGCCTCCTGCATAATTTTTCTGTAAGATGGATAATCCCATAAATAATACACTGAAAACACACCGATAAACAGTGCTGCCACTACAAAAACCGGATGAATGAAAAACAGCCAGTCTGAACTGATCTGCCGCTTTAACAGCGGCATACCGTATGCCACAAAAACACTGAGTGCAATCACCGTTCCGTTAAAAGCATTTCTATTGTTATACATCGACTGCATCTGGTCAAAACAAAGCACCGCTATCATCTCACCTGCCGGACGGATACACATCGTCACAAGACTTAACAGCAGGCTGTGTACAAACGATACACCAAATAAATTTAAAATAATCGTGAAATACACAAAATCTGTAACCATTTTAACTGCCAGCCTGCCAAGGAAATTCATATACGGACTTACCAGCACCACGCGCACCATCAGATAATCCCTGTCACCCATGGCAAGCAGTGTATTGTTGGCAAGGCTTCCGCAAATCGTAGACAGCATAAAAAACATAAACAATACCGCAGATTCTTTGTGATCGCGGATTAACGGATTAAACTGTGCCATAAACAGATACGGCACATAAATAAAAACTGCCACGTATAAATATTTCTTAATAAACTGCACAATCATTCTCACAAACACTGCCATGACACCAATGGTCATGCGCATCTTTGAATTTCTCTTATGAATCACCTGATTGCTGATATATTCTCCCACCAGCGGCATTTTTGTCAGAATTTCCAGACTTCTGTTCGTGCCTTCGTGAAAACTCAAAATTTTTTCTGCAAACATTTTTTTAAAGATTTCCATGATCTGCCCCCCCGATAATATCCAGTACCGCTCTGCGCAGTTCCTGTACCTGTAAGGTTTCTGACGGCACAACCTCAAATCTGCCGTTATGCAGCAGCAGAATCTCATTTGAAATCTGTTTGGCAATTTCAAGCAGTCCCGTGGATATTAATATAATATGGTTTTCTTTTACCGTCTGCAATACCTGCAAAAAGGTACGGATATAATTCTCACTGCAATAGTCAAACGGCTCATCAAATAATATAACATAGGGCTTCTGCACTAAAAATGCGGCAAGCTGCACACGTTTTTTATCTTCAAAACTCAGTTCACAAATCAGCGTATCCTTGGCATTTTCTTCCATGCCGACTTTATCAAGAAATTCGTCTGCCGGAACGGGTACATTTTTTAAATCACACAAAAAATGAATATATTCATATGCCGTTATGTACATCGGCAGGATGCTCTGTTTTGCTGCATGGAAAATGGTTGTCTTTTCCTTTGTTGCAATTTCTCCCGCATCGACCGGCAAATCCCCTGACAGGCAGTCAAACAATGTTGTCCTGCCGGAACCGATACCACCCAGGACCGGATACACCCTTCCTTCTTCAAATGTATAATCAATATCAGAAAGTACTTCTGTTTTTTTATTATAGGATTTTTTCAGATGATGAATCTGTAACATATCATTTCTCCAATCCTGCCAGCTTTTTTACAGTCTGGCATATGTACTTTATTATATTACATATTTATGGCATTTGTAAATTGGTATTTGTAAATCTGTGAATCGCCCGTGCAAAGATTTCTGTTAAGATTTTTTTTAGAATTGTCTGCTTGTTTTGATAAGATTTGTATTTTACAATTGTTTTACTGCCTGCAACATGGTATAATTTATTAATCTATGGATTAAAATAATACTACACGATGAGTAAAATACGATTCTGTGTCAATGCGCACCTGACACGTTTTCGTTTTCTGCCATTTTAGGATCCGGTATGTGCTTTTTGCCTGCACAAAAACCGCTCCTCTTTATATGGCAGGATTTGTGCGCAGAAATGAGGATTCTTATGAATTTTTTGAAAAAAAACTGGCGGCTGTGTTTCGGCTGTTATATCTTTATATACCTGCCGTGGTTTTTCTACCTTGAAAAAAAGATTACCATGGAAACACCGAACCTGCACATTATCAACAATGCCATTGATGACATGATCCCGTTTTGTGTGTATTTTATCATTCCGTATATGCTGTGGTTTATCTATGTCATCGGTGCCTGTATTTATATGCTGTTTAAAGCATCCGATACGGAATTTTTGCGTTTCGCATTATGTCTGACAATCGGCATGTCCGTATCCTTACTGATTTGCATGATTTATCCGAGCGGTCTGACACTGCGCCCGAATGACGTACCGGACAACTTTTTCGGCATGCTGCTGAATACGATTTATACCAGTGATACACCAACCAATGTATTCCCAAGTATCCACGTATACAACTCCCTTGCCGTCCACATCGCACTGCACCGGAGCGAATGGTTTCAAAAGCATAAGGCATTTGACATTGCTTCATTGATTCTTTGTGTATCCATCTGCATGTCAACCGTGCTTTTAAAACAGCACTCCATTACAGATGTTATCGGCGCTTCAATTTTAATGGCAGTGATGTACACCCTCGTGTACGCCACCGACTACAGCCGCCTTTTAAAAAAAAGCCGCGACAAGGAAATTGAAATGCAGTAAATTTAAAAAACAGCCACTTGAACCCGACTATCGGAAGGTGGTTTCAATACAGGAAAAACGCCTCAACGTGTTACTTAACTTCGGCTTATTTTCCTGTATTGAAACCTCTCAGACGGTAGGTTTCTTGTGGCTGTTTCTTTACTTTATTATAACGAAAAATACACCGAGCCGTGGTGTCTGGCTTCGGTGTATTTTTCTATATTAATTTTTTATTCGTCAAAAATGCTTACGATTTCGCCGTCTAAGATTCTATTCATGTTCTTTACGGCGCAGAAGTTACCGCACATGGAGCAGGTATCTTCCTTTTCCGGTCTTGCGGATTCTCTGTATCTTCTTGCTTTTTCAGGGTCGATTGCCAGATCAAACATTTCTTCCCAATCCAGCTTCTTTCTTGCCGTACTCATCTTTTTATCCCAGTCGGATGCCCCCGGAATACCTTTGGCAATATCGGCTGCATGGGCTGCGATTTTAGCAGCAATAATCCCTTCCTTTACATCATTTAAGTCCGGTAAGCGCAAATGCTCTGCCGGTGTTACATAGCATAAAAAGGATGCGCCGTAAGTTGCCGCAACCGCACCACCGATAGCCGATGTAATATGGTCATAGCCAGGTGCAATATCTGTCACAAGCGGGCCTAATACGTAAAACGGCGCGCCCTTGCAGATGGTCTTCTGGATTTCCATGTTTGCCTGAATCTGGTTCAGCGGCATATGTCCCGGTCCTTCAATCATAACCTGTACATCCTTTTCCCATGCACGTTTTGTCAGTTCACCAAGTGTTACCAGTTCTTCAATCTGTGAAATATCAGAAGCATCTTCGATACAGCCCGGTCTGCATGCATCACCAAGACTTATGGTGACATCGTACTTGCGGCAGATGTCTAGTACCCAGTCATAATTTTCATAAAATGGATTTTCTTTTCCTGTCATTTCCATCCATGCAAAAATGATAGAACCGCCTCTGGATACAATGTTGGTAAGACGCTTTGCATCCTTAAAACGCTTTGCTGTACTCTTATTGATACCGCAGTGAATTGTCAGGAAATCCACACCATCTTTTGCGTGCATTTCAACAATTGAAAGCCATTCTTCGGTTGTAATATCCTTTAACGGTTTGTGGTAATATACCACGGCATCATAAATAGGAACTGTTCCTATTGTTGCCGGACACTCTGCGGTCAGCTTTCTTCTGAACTTCTGTGTATCGCCGAAAGAACTTAAATCCATAATAGCCTCTGCGCCCATAGCCACGGCTTCGTTCACCTTTTCCATTTCCATATCCAGGTCTACACAGTCCCTTGATGTACCCAGATTGACATTAATCTTTGTCTTTAAGGCAGAACCGATACCATTCGGGCTTAATGCCTGATGATTCTTATTGGCAGGAATAATCACCTGTCCCTTTGCAATCAGTTCTCTTAATTTTTCAACGCCCATATTTTCTTTTGCTGCAACAATTTCCATTTCAGGAGTGACAATCCCCTGTCTTGCAGCATCCATCTGTGTCGTATAACTCACAACAGCCTCCATTCCTGTACCTTGTACATGCTGATTTTTTCCGTGGGAGATATATCGCCGGGTTTATCCATATTATCATTATTATGATTTAAATATTTCACTTTACTATTATGTAAAAATAGGGAACTTTTTTCCGAAATTTCCTGATAGTCCTAAAGAATGCGCTATTTTCCGACAGCATATCCTCCATCTTAAAAGATACGGTATTCTGTCATTAAAAAAGAACTCCCTACGGTGGCATTATCCACATCAGGTAACGGGTCGGATACGATTCCCTCTCAGCAGTACCGCGGCTTTCGCCGCGGTCCTTTTGCTCCCCGGAAAATATTAACTTTATTATAACATTGTCTGACAAGAAGTCAATTTAAAACTTTTTAAAAACATCCGCTTCTGCCTTTAAGCTTTCCACGGTTTCCTTACTGCTGCCCATCTGTTCATTGATGGTGTGCATATCTTCTACCAGTGAACCGGTACTCATCGCGGAGCTTGTAACCGCATTGGCACTTTCTTCTACTGCTTTTGCAATACCCTCAATGGACTCTACAACATTATTCATAATATTCTTTAAGTTTTCTGTCTTTTCCGTAAATTCATTCATCACTTCACTGACATAGCTTGCATCTTCATTGTACTGTTCTCCGGAATCCACATATGTACCGTAATCCGGCAGCACCGTTTCTTCTATAAATGCTATCATCGCATTTGAATTATCGATTAATGCATGAACCGCCTTTGTAACATGTTCATTAATTGCCTGGATATTATTTGCCGTATCCCGGCTTGAATCTGCCAATTGACGAATTTCATCCGCAACTACCGCAAAGCCTTTTCCGGCATCGCCTGCCCTTGCAGCTTCAATCGATGCATTTAATGCAAGCAGATTGGTCTGGCTTGAAATATTTAAAATCTCGCCTGTCAGTTCATTGACCTTTTCTACACTGCGGCTTTCTTCTATCGCCTGCTTTAATGTACCGACGATATTTCCAACCATTGCATCAGTCTGTGTCTTATTCTCATTGGCATTTTTAGCCAGCGTATCTGCACGCTCCTGCATTTCTTTAGAGTATGTATTCATCTGCCCGGTTCTGTCAGCAATATCAGCGACCTCCCGGCTGATGGATTCTGTATTTTCCGTTACCGTCTGAACAGTGGCTGCAATTTCTTCCATGGTTGCTGACAATTCTTCCATGGCAGAAGATACGTCCTGTGCATTGTCATTTGACGCCGACACATTTTCCGTAACCATATTGACAACCCGGGTCAGATTCTGTGTACCGCTTACAATCACACCCATCGTACTCTGTAACTTATCCAGAAACAGATTAATCCCATCTGCAAGCGCACCAATTTCATCCTGATAACCGGATTCCACACGCATTGTTAAATCACCCTTGTGCTCTTCGATCAGCGATACGATTTCTCCCAGCTTTTTATTGGCTGCAACAACTGGTTTTACAACCATGCGGTTTGAAATGATTATGGCTGCGACAAGTGCAACAATGCCTAACAGCAGACATACAATGCCAACACCCATTGATGACGCATAGGCACTCTCCATATTTGCGACTGCCTGATCTGCCAGTGATGATTCAAGTTCAATCATATTTTCCAAATCTGTTTCAATCTGGCTGCTCATTTCAACCAGATCGTTGTTGGCAACAATTGAAGCATTTTCATTCTGGTCGGTCTGTACATACTTTACCATGGCATTATACTTGGAAAGGTATGCCTGATAATCACTCTGGAACTTCTGGAATGCTTCTGTTTCTTCCGGTGTCAGATTATTTGAAAAATCTGCCATCTGATTTTCCAGTGTCTGCTTAGTCTGGCTGATGGAAGTCTCCACCTTTTTCTCTGCTGAATCGCTCTGTGCCAGAATATAATTATACGATAAACGCATCAGTGTCTGTGTATTTTTCGACATTGCAGATACATCCTGTATTGTTGCCAGATACTGGTCAGAAATAACACGCCCCTTTTTTTCAATGTTGCCTGCACCTAAAATACTAAACACACTTGTAACCAGAACCAGTACCGCAAGAACCACAACCGGTCCTAATATCTTTGCCTTAATTGATTTCATATCCGATAACTCCTTCCTTCTGTCTCTTGATTCACCCTATGATAAATCATTTTTTTCTTTTGTACAAGCGGATAAATCGCATATTTACTCAAAAAAAACATATTTTTTGTTCTTACAGATGCAGTACACGTTCCTTAATTTCCTGTGTACGTCCCTGATTCCAGAACTGCGTGCCGATATAGCCGCAGGTTCTTCTTGCAACATTCATCTTATCCTGATTTCTGTTGCCGCAGTTTGGGCATTCCCAGATAAGTTTGCCGTCTTCATCGGTTACAATCCGGATTTCCCCATTGTAGCCGCATACCTGGCAGTAATCGCTCTTGGTATTTAATTCCGCATACATAATATTCTCATAAATATACTGCATAACAGACAATACCGCCGGGATATTATCAACCATATCCGGCACTTCCACATAGCTGATTGCGCCGCCCGGGGAAAGCTCCTGGAACTTTGCTTCAAAACCAAGCTTCTTGAATGCGTCAATATGCTCTGTCACATGAACATGATAGCTGTTGGTAATATAGCTCTTATCCGTAACGCCCGGAATGATTCCGAAACGCTTCTGCAGACATTTTGCAAACTTGTATGTGGTAGATTCCATCGGTGTACCGTATACGGAATAGCTGATATTTTCTGCTTCTTTCCATTCTTTACATTTATCATTCAAGCGCTGCATAACTGCCAGTGCAAATGGCTTCGCCTCCG
>OGIE01000293.1_pt1 | contig 73988 bp, 45 predicted proteins | sample 1571581 | NCBI WGS metagenome assembly OGIE01 (sample SAMEA2582021, study PRJEB24529) | metagenome | biome: Human gut stool | place: China | collected 2011
TGAATTATCCTTTCACTCCGTTGTATTCGCAAGAAACTGACTGTTTCTGACGAATACAACGGAGTGAAAGGATAATTCACTCTTTGTTTAAAGAGATAAGAAAGCCGCAAAGGACTGATAACAGTGCTTTGCGGCTTTTCTCTTTTTTATATGAACGTAGTGCAAAACTATCTTATTTCTCTGTTTCCTTGCCGGCTTTCTTCCAGCCTTCGAAACCTTCATCAAGGTCGTAGACTACATATCCTTTTGCGCTGAGTATAGCGGCTGCCTTTTTGCTGCGCTTGCCACTTCGGCAGTAAAGAGCTACAGGCTTTTCTTTTTGCAGTGTGGAGTCGGCCATTGCCGGAAACTCTTTATCCAGCACATTAATATTGATGCTGCCCGGTATGTGGTCCTCAGAATATTCAGCAACGGTACGTACATCTAGGCGCTGAACATCCGGATTAGCAATAATCGAAGAGAACTCTTCGGCTGAAACGGACTTGAAATCTCCTTTTTGCTGACAGGAAAAAAGGGAAGTGAAGAACAGGCAAATGCCTGTGATAACGGAATTTATTTTCATCTGGATTGTTTTATTGGGGATTATATTCAAATTCATAACTCTTTTCTTCACCGGAGTAGGTTTGCAGTGAAAAACGTACTGTTACTTTTTCTACCCCTTCTGTAGCATATTGCCGCAGGGGAATGGAAAGATAGGCACGTTTATTATAAGCTTGTACATCTCCGTCACTATGATACAATGAGAGGTACACAAACCGGTGTCCGGTCTCTTCGTCCGTACTGACGTCCTCTTCCACAAAGTGGAATAAATGTTTTCCGTTTTGTGCTTTGATGTCCAGTATCATATTCAGATAATCAAGTCCCATCCAGATGCTGGTCACATCGGCCGGATCGCGTTTCACTCCATCTTTGAACTCCGATGCAGGTCTCGGCACAGGAGATACAGCATTTAACGAGGCATACAATTTCACTCCGGATGTGCCATCAGTAGTCACTGCCGTGCCATAATTACTGACTATGCGGACTGACGCATTCGCATCTATACGCGTATTCGATGCGTCTTCCACTACTGCGTAGGTTTTTCCTTCATCCGTCAAAACGGATTTTAAACTGCCATTGGCATCTGCCTGTGCAGTCAGAAATTCCAGTTTCACGGGTGGGTAATGATACTCGTCATCATCGCCACAGGAAACCAATACACATAGCAGTATGGGCAAGAGCCAGCGTAAAGAAGCGGAGAATTGTAGCTTACCTTTCATATCTTACTTTATTTCGGAGTCTCAGTTTTTGCAACCAGATAATTCGTCAGAGGATTGGCATACATCAACAGTATCTTTTCGCGTAGGAACGGTACGTCTTTGTTTGCCAGTTCTATGCGGTCGAGTTGCTGGTCGATGTATTTCAGGAAACGTTGTTTTTCTTCGGCGGTGTAATGGGTGGAGAAAGATTTGGTACCCGACAAGCAATCGTGAGCTATATAATTACCGGGATATATGCGATAGTTCGCATGGATTTTCCGGTCTATGAGGGCGGAAATCTGTGAGAAGAGTTCGGGCTTGGGTAGAGAATGGTCTAGCTTTGCCAGTTCTTCATTGATGCAGGGCGACACCTGGAAGTGTACATACCCTTTGAATCCGAACAATCCGGTCTGCATATTCTTCAGGTCGTCTGCCTGCGTTTTCTTGTAGTCCGGTATGTCACGTTTCAACTGGAACTCTTGTGCTTTCAAGTAGTCGCAAGGGTCATATTCATACGAGATGGCCAGCGGAGCGATGTTCATTTCCGTTAGCCGGTCTATGATGTCGCCTTCTCCACCCATGGCAAGCATTTTGAGAACGCTTTCCTGTGTACGGTCGTTCGAGTCTTTCGCACGTCCTTCGCGTTGGGCTATCCAGATGGATTGATTCTTGTCCTTGATGGTGTGGTGCATATAGCGCGACATGCGTGCCGAAGATTCCAGCATCTGCCGCATGGTCAGGGCACGTTGCACGATGAATGATTTGTTGACGCGCACGAATTTCTTAATCCAGGGATAGATTAATAAGTTGTCTCCGATGGCAATCTCTACTGTGTCTATGTCCTGGTCTATCAATTCTACGGACAGGAAACCTGAGTCGAGGATAATGTCGCGGTGGTTGGATATATAGGTATAAGCGGACTCCTTATCCGATAGCGCCGTGCGGTCCAGAGTCACCCCCAGAGTGGTGTCCTTGGCAAACTTTCTCAGAATTACGTAACAGAATGCTTTCTGAAACTCCAACTTCGTCTTGCATGAACGCATTTTTTGCGCAAGTGCCTCAAAAGGAACTTCCGGAAAAACAGCAGTCGCCACCTGCCGGAAAGCCGGATCGGCAATCAGTTCCTCAAAAATCTGAGGAAGTTCCTCGTCATGATAAGGGCGGATTTCATCAAATTCCATGTTCATAATGATTAACGTTTAGTGATTAGCGATTAGTTGGTTGTGAATAGTGAATTGCCTGGATGCTAATCACTAATCACTAACCTTTCATCACTAAAATTGGTTCTCGATAATATCTGTCATTACATCTTTGATATCCAGTCCCGCAGCACGCACTTGCTGGGGTATGAAACTGGTAGTCGTCATTCCGGGCGTGGTGTTTACTTCCAGCAGGTTGACTTTGTCTCCGGCTGTAATGATATAATCCACACGGATGATGCCGGAGGCACCCAGAATATCATAGATGGCGGAAGTCAATGCCTGTACTCGGCGAGTCAGGTCGTCGGAGATGCGGGCGGGAGTGATTTCGGAAACCTGTCCGTTGTACTTGGCGTCGTAGTCGAAGAACTCATTATCAGTCACCACTTCTGTGATGGGGAACACTACCGACTTCTCTTTGGTCTTGTAGCAACCGCAGGTGATTTCCGTTCCTTCCATGAAGGCTTCCACCAGGACTTCTTTCGCTTCGTTGAATGCCTTAACAATGGCAGATTGTATTTGTTCTTTCGTCTTAACCTTTGTTACACCGAAACTTGAACCACCTAGACTGGGCTTGATGAAGCAAGGCAAGCCAATCTTCTCTATCACGTCTTCGTCGGAAATGGACTGTCCCTGCCGGAGCACTAAAGACTCTGAAATGCGGACACCAAATACTTTCAGGTATTGGTTGCAGGCAAACTTATCGTAAGTAAGTGCGGCTGCCAGCACTCCGCAACAGGAGTAGGGGATGTGGAGCAGGTCGAAGTAACCTTGCAAACGTCCGTCTTCGCCCGGGGTGCCATGGATGGTGATGTAGGCAAAGTCGAAGGTGACCTTCTTGCCATTCAGTTGGAAACTGAAGTCATTCCGGTCGATGGGGGCTTTGCCGCCGTCGGGGAGTTGCGCATGCCAGTCCAGCCCTTGCATTTCCACAATATATAATGTATACTTTTCCTTATCGATAAAGGAATAGATGCCCTGTGCACTGCGCAGGGAAACCTGGAATTCGGAGGTGTCACCTCCGCAAACGATAGCAATCGTGCGTTTCATTCTAAATCTCTGTTACTGATGTAGCCTCTCCATTTGTCTATCAGCTGGGTCATGTCGTCGGGCATTTCCGAGGTAAAATACATCTCTTCGCCGGTGGCGGGATGCACAAACCCCAGCGTCATGGCGTGCAGCGCCTGCCGCGGACAAGTATCGAAGCAATTGTTTACAAATTGTTTGTATTTACTAAAATGAGTACCTTTCAGAATCTCATGACCACCGTAGCGCTCATCATTAAAGAGCACGTGCCCGATGTGTTTCATGTGCACACGTATCTGATGGGTACGTCCTGTTTCGAGGATGCACTCTACAAGGGTGACATAACCCAAGCGTTCCAGTACCCGGTAATGGGTTACGGCATGTTTTCCCTGGTCGTCGGGCAGGACGGTCATTTGCATACGGTCTCTGGGATTCCGGCCGATGTTGCCTGTGACGGTTCCTTCATCCTGTTCCATCACTCCCCACACCAGCGCACGGTAGCGGCGTTTGGTGGTTTTGTTGAAGAACTGTATGCCGAGGTTGGTTTTGGCATCCGGTGTTTTTGCTATGACGAGCAGACCGGATGTGTCTTTATCGATACGGTGTACTAGTCCCACGTGAGGGTCGTTGGCATCGTAATCGGGATTATCTTTCATGTGCCAGGCAATGGCATTCACTAAAGTACCGTGATAGTTTCCATGTCCCGGATGGACAACCAGTCCGGCAGGCTTGTTCACTATCATGAGGTATTTATCCTCATAAACGATATTAAGTGGAATATCTTCGGGAATGACTTCGTTTTCATAACGTGGGCGGTCCATCATGATGGTGATGACGTCCATTGGCTTCACCTTGTAGCTGCTTTTGACGGGTTTGTTGTTGGCCATCACGAAGCCATCTTGCGCCGCTTTCTGAATGCGGTTGCGCGAAGCGTTCGTCAGGCGGTCGAACAGGTATTTGTCTACGCGCATCATCTCCTGTCCCTTGTCCACTACCACACGGAAGTGTTCATAGAGTTGCGCCTCATCGCCGACGGGTTCCACATCGTCCAGGTCGTCATCAATCGTTATGTCGTCCGGCAATTCTTCTATCATCCCTTGTTTTTTCTATGTGTTATTATAATGAAAATTCCCCGTGTATATCTATTCGATTAGAACCAGGATTCATCCGCAGCAGAGTCTCCGGAAGAAACGGGTGTACCGGCATCTGTTCCTGTAGAATCTCCTTCTTGGGGCAATTCTCCGCCATCTCCCACAATTAGGGTCAGCGTGGCACCTACGGGCACTTTCTCTCCGTTAGTCAGTGTATGTCCTTTATATTTCACACCGTATACCCAATCTTTCTCACCGGGTATGTACTGGTTTTCGGCCAGTTTGAAACCGGATGCTAACAGACGTGCCTGTGCCTGACGCATAGAACTGTTGTCCGCTACGTTGGGAACGACTTGCAGGGGGGTACTAAGCGTGTTTATTGTCAGATAGATGGTGCGTCCTTCTTTCACCTTCTGTCCGGCAGAAGGATTGTAGTCGAGGATGCATCCGGCAGGTAAGTTTTTTACATAGCTGGAGTCGGAAACAATGCAGCTCAGGCCTTGGTTGCGGAATAGCTTTTCAGCTTCTGCAACTCCCATGCCTTTCACATTGGGCACCACTACAGCTTCGCCGTGACGGGTATATATATCCAGTCCCTTCAATACTCCGAACAGTGCAAGGGCAACCACAATAATCATTGCAATCAGGTTTGCCCAGAAGTATTTATTCTGTCGGAAAGAAAAAAACTCTTTTATAGTCATAATCCTTAGCGTTGTTTGGGGCAAAGATAATGCAAACCGAGAGCAGTACAAAATAAGCTCGCTTATTTTTAACGTTGAGATGTTGCTTATCTTCGCTTTTGGAGTAAAGGGAAGGTATGTCAGAAGTCATTTTGCGTATTCCGGGCGCATATTGATTCGTCCGGAATACACAAAGACTTTCTCTTTCTTAGAGTGATTGGAGCAGTCTCTTCAATACTACCGTAGCCGATATTTCGCGGTTAGCGGCTTCGGGAATTACGATAGACTGGGGGCTTTCGATAACGTCGTCCGTTACAATCATGTTGCGGCGTACGGGCAGGCAGTGCATGAAACGGGCATTGTTGGTCACAGCCATCTGGCGGGCGCTGACAGTCCATTCGCGGTCTTTACTCAGAATCTGTCCGTAATTATCGCCAGCATAAGCTGCCCAGTTCTTGGCGTAGATAAAATCGGCACCTTCAAAGGCTTTCATCTGGTCGTATTCAACGCGTGCATTTCCCACGAATTGCGGGGCAAGTTCGTAGCCTTCGGGATGGGTGATGACGAAATCATAATCTGTAGCGTTCATCCACTCTGCGAATGAGTTAGGCACGGCTTGAGGCAACGGACGCGGATGGGGGGCCCAGGTCATTACGACTTTGGGGCGTGCCGTCTTTTTGTATTCCTCAATGGTGATGAGGTCGGCAAAACTCTGCAACGGGTGGCGTGTGGCAGCTTCCATTGAGAACACCGGACGTCCGGAATGTTGGATGAATTGGTTTATGATGATTTCGTTGTAATCATCTTCCTTACTCTCGAAGCGGGCGAAGGAGCGTACACCGATGATGTCGCAGTAGCAACCCATCACGGGAATGGCTTCCAGCAGGTGTTCGGGTTTGTCGCCGTCCATGATGACGCCGCGTTCTGTTTCCAGTTTCCATGCACCCTGGTTGATATCGAGTACGATGACGTTCATACCCAGATTCGTAGCAGCTTTCTGGGTGCTGAGGCGGGTACGCAAGCTGGAGTTGAAGAAAATCATCATCAACGTCTTGTTACGTCCCAACTCTACATATTTAAAACGGTCTTTCTTGATCTCAAATGCTTCATCCAGTGCAGCCTTCAGATTGCCGATGTCCTGCACACAAGTAAACTTCTTCATGATTATATTTATGATTTATAATTTATGATTTATGAATGGAGATACTTTTACTAATCACTTATCACTCTACCACTTATCACTCCCTCACCTGTCCTTCTCCTTCGATAATCCATTTGTAGGTGGTGAGCTCTTCCAATGCCATGGGGCCACGGGCATGCAGCTTCTGGGTGCTGATACCAATTTCAGCGCCCAATCCGAACTGCGCTCCGTCTGTAAAGGAAGTCGGTACGTTGACGTATACGCAGGCGGCGTCCACATCACGACAGAACCATTCGGCACGGGACTCATCTTCGGTCACGATACATTCGCTATGTTTGGAGCCATATTTCTGGATATGGGCGATGGCTTCGCGGATGGATTGAACGGTTTTGACGGACATCTTGTAGTCCAGGAATTCGGTGCCGAAGTCCTCTTCTGTGGCTTCTTTCAACAGCTCGTCGGGATAGCTGCCTTTCAGGGCATTGTAGGCATAAAGGTCTGCATAGATTACCACATGGCTTTGGGGCAACGGCCGGCAAAGGGCGGGGAGGTCGCTGAGGCGGTCTCCGTCAATCAGTACGCAGTCCAAAGCATTGCAGACACTGACGCGGCGGGTTTTGGCATTGTTGATGATGGCGGCACCTTTCTTCGCGTCACCATATCGGTCGAAGAAGGTGTGGCAGATGCCTGCGCCGGTTTCAATGACCGGGATGGTGGCGTTCTGGCGTACAAAGTTGATGAGGTTGCTGCTGCCGCGGGGGATGAGCAAATCCACGTAGCCTCGGGCATTCAGCAGTTCGGCGGTTGCTTCACGGTCGGCGGGCAGCAACTCTACGATATGTGGATTGACGTTGAAACGTTCCAGTACTTCGTGTATCACGCTGATGATGGCACGATTGGAATAGTCGGCATCGCTGCCACCCTTCAGGATACAGGCGTTTCCGCTTTTCAGGCAGAGGGAGAACACATCGAAACTAACGTTCGGGCGTGCTTCGTATATGATGCCGATGACGCCAAAGGGAACGCTTACTTTTTTGATTCTCATTCCTTTCGGGTGTGTGCTGCTCTTTAATATGCGTCCCAGTGGAGAGGGGAGGGTTGCTACATTGCGTGTGTCGGCAGCAATGCCTTGCAGACGCTCTGCGGTTAGTTTCAAACGGTCGTATTTCGGGTCTTTAGGGTCCATCCTTTCCAGGTCCTTCTTGTTCTCTGCAAGGATAAAGTCCGATTTTGCCAGGGCGGCATCTGCTACAGCCAGCAAAATCCGGTTGATTTCCTGGTCGCTCAGCGATAATAATTCGCGGCTGGCTTCCTGCACAGTGGCAAATACTTTGTTTAAGTTCATCTTTATTGTACTTTTTAGTGTTGATTACACTGCAAATGTACTAATTATATTGAGAATGCATACTTTATCTCTTTGAAAAAGGATTTGTAAATCTTCTGCTAATACTTTGCCAATCTTCTGCCAAGGCTGTGGCAATCTTTTGCCACCGCATTGGCAAACTTTTGCCATCGCCTTGGCAAGACTTTGCCAAAGCTTTGGCAATGCGTTGGCAAAGTAATAACTACGTAAACCGGCTTCTGACTCTGAAAATAACCTCATGTTAATCTCATTTCTTCCCTCAAAAAGAGCATTATTTTCGTCAATCCTTTCTATTAATCTTATTTTAAGTGGATATTAAGGCTTTTTCGTTGACTTTATTAATGGGTTCCGCTTTTCTTTGCATTCGGAAAACATAAACTTAATAATCATGAAAAACCGTTTGATAGGTCTATTCTTTATATGCGCGTGTTGCGTAATGGCCAAAGCTGATGATTTGAAGCTGTGGTACAGTCAGCCGGCTAAGGTATGGACCGAAGCGTTACCTTTAGGAAATTCGCGTTTGGGTGCCATGCTCTATGGCGGAGTAGTTAATGAACAAATACAGTTGAATGAAGAGACTGTCTGGGGTGGTGGACCGCATCGCAATGACAGTCCGAAGGCACTCGGCGTGTTGCCTCAGGTCAGAGAACTGCTTTTCACCGGGCGTGAGAAAGAAGCAGAAAAGATGATTGCCGATAACTTCTTCACCGGACAACATGGTATGCCATTCCAGACCATCGGTAGCCTGATGCTGGAATTTGATGGACATGCCGATTACTCCGATTATCGTAGAGAACTGGACTTGGAAAAGGCGATAGCATCCGTGCGATACAAAATAGGTGAAGTGAACTATACCCGCACCGTGTTTACCTCGCTGGCAGATAATGCGCTGATTGTGCGTATTGAAGCCGATAAACCGGGCGCAGTCAGTTTCACCACCCGATACAGCACCCCGTATAAGGAATACGCGGTAAAGAAAAGCGGCAAGAGCCTGCTCTTGTCCGGTCACGGCTCTGCACACGAGGGCATCCCCGGAGCCATCCGTTTTGAAACCCGCACCCAGATAAAGGCTGAAAAGGGCAAGGTGAGTGTTACCAATGACTGCATCGAAGTGAAAGGTGCAGATGCCGCCGTGATTTATGTGACGGCTGCCACCAACTTCGTCAATTATAAAGACGTGAGTGCCAATGAAACCCGGCGTGCGACGGAGTTCCTTGCGAAAGCCATGAAACGCCCGTATGCCCAGGCGCTGTCCGCCCATGAGGAAGCTTATCAAAAGCTTTTCGGTCGTGTATCACTCAACGTGGGAGCTTCCGCCAAAGAAGAGACATCCTACCGCATCAAGCATTTCAATGAAGGCAAAGACCCCGGTCTGGTAGCATTGATGTTCCAGTTCGGTCGCTACCTGCTCATCTCTTCTTCACAGCCCGGCGGACAACCGGCAGGCTTGCAAGGCATCTGGAACCATGAGCTCTTCGCCCCGTGGGATGGAAAGTATACCATCAACATCAATACCGAGATGAACTATTGGCCGGCAGAAGTGACCAACCTTACGGAAATGCACGAGCCTCTCTTTCAGATGGTAAAAGAGCTCTCCGAATCGGCACAAGGCACAGCCCGCACCCTGTATGACTGTCGCGGCTGGACAGTGCATCATAATACGGATTTGTGGCGTATGGCCGGCCCTGTAGATGGTGCTTCGTATGTCTGGCCATTGGGCGGCGCCTGGTTGAGCCAGCACTTGTGGCAACACTATCTTTATACAGGCGACCAGGCATTCCTGCAAACTGCTTATCCGGCTCTGAAAGGAGCTGCCGACTTCTTCCTCGACTTCCTGGTGGAACATCCTAAATATGGCTGGATGGTTTGTGCACCCTCCATGTCGCCCGAACAAGGCCCTCCGGGAACAGGCACGATGCTTACCGCCGGATGCACCATGGACACACAGATTGTGCTGGATGCACTGACTTCCGTCCTGTCGGCTACGAAACTGCTGTATCCCGACCATACATCCTATTGCGACAGTCTGCAAAGTATGATTAAGCGCCTGCCCCCTATGCAGATAGGCAAGCACAATCAGTTGCAGGAATGGCTGGCCGATGTGGATGACCCGCGTAACGACCACCGTCATGTCTCCCACTTGTATGGTCTTTATCCGAGTAATCAGATTTCCCCGTATGCGCATCCGCAGCTTTTCCAGGCAGCTAAACGTTCGCTCCTGTATCGCGGTGACATGGCTACCGGTTGGTCTATCGGCTGGAAGATAAACCTGTGGGCGCGTCTGCTCGATGGCGACCATGCCTATAAGATAATCAAGAATATGCTGAATCTGGTGGAAGATGGAAACCCCAACGGACGCACTTACCCGAATATGTTCGATGCACATCCGCCTTTCCAGATTGATGGTAACTTCGGCTTTACGGCCGGTGTAGCCGAGATGCTGCTTCAAAGTCATGATGAAGCATTGCACTTACTGCCTGCCCTGCCCGGAGATTGGAGCAAAGGCAGCGTAAAAGGTCTGGTGGCCCGTGGAGCTTTCGAGGTAGATATGGACTGGGATGGCGGTGAGCTGACTACGGCTACCGTAACTTCCCGCATCGGTGGCAACCTGCGCATCCGTTCGTACGTGCCACTGGAAGGTGCAGGACTGAAAGAAGCCAAGGGCGATAATCCCAATCCGTTGATGAAACGCGGAGATATTAAAGAGCCTCTGGTAGCTGCCGGACTGAGGGCACAGTATCCTCTTCTGTATAAGATTTATGAGTATGATATTCAGACTCAACCGGGAGAAAAGTACACCTTGCAAAGAGCATTTTAGTGAATTGGTATTAAGATAATAAAGATATAAAATAGGTTATGGTAAGAAGACTAAATTGGTTTATTGTATACTTGTTGTTTTCAGTAGGTATTATGGCACAGACTGCCGGAAAGCAGTATAACTCGTACAAAGGATTGGTGATGGCCGGTTATCAGGGGTGGTTCAACGCCCCTGATGATGGTGCCGGCCGGGGATGGTATCACTACACCGGACACGATGGTTTTCGCCCCGGTTCCTGTACGATTGACTTTTGGCCGGAAGTATCGGAGTATAAGCAACTGTATAAGACGGAGTTCAAGTTTGCTGACGGCACGCCGGCTTACACTTTCTCTTCGCACGATGCCTCTACGGTGGATACCCATTTCAGATGGATGAAAGAGTATGGACTGGATGGCGTGTTTATGCAACGCTTTGTAGGGGAAATCAGCAATAAAAGCGGACTGAACCACTTCAATAAGGTACTGAACTCGGCCATGCAGGCTGCCAATAAGTATGAGCGGGCTATCTGTGTGATGTACGACCTGAGCGGTATGCGCCCCGGAGGTGAAGATGCGTTACTGAAAGATATTGCTGATATAGCCAAGCGCCATTCCTTGAAAGACCATGCCAAGAATCCTTCCTATCTGTATCACAACGGCAAACCGTTGGTTACTGTTTGGGGAGTGGGATTTAATGATCGCCGCCGTTATGGTCTGAATGAGGCTGAGAAGATTATTAATGGTCTGAAAGCGCAAGGGTTCAGTGTAATGCTGGGTGTGCCTACGCATTGGCGCGAATTGAGTGGCGATACGGAATCGGACCCTCGCCTGCATGAACTGATTAAGAAGTGTGATGTAGTGATGCCCTGGTTCGTGGGGCGTTATAATGAAGATTCATATCCCCGCTATCAGAAACTGGTTGGTGAGGATATCAAGTGGGCCAAGAAGAATAAAGTGGACTATGCTCCTTTGTGTTTTCCAGGTTTTTCGTGGCGTAATATGAAAGGGCGCGAAAATAGTGTGCAGATACCACGCAATAAAGGTTCGTTCCTTTGGAAACAGTTGTCAGGGGCCATAAAGGAAGGAGCTGAAATGATTTATGTAGCTATGTTTGACGAAATAGATGAAGGCACGGCAATCTTCAAATGTGCTAAAAAGGTTCCTGTAGGTGCCAGTACATTTGTTCCTATCGAAGAAGGAATTGAAAGCGACCATTACTTGTGGTTGGTAGGGCAGGCAGGTAAGATGCTGCGCAAAGAGAAGCCGTTGGAAATGAAGCAGCCCAAACGAAAATGATTTAGTTACGGGCTACGAGTTACAGGTGATAAGTACCTTTCGGCATGCTCGCCGAAGGTGTATCAAAATTCTGATAAGCGTATCATTTTGTCATTGATAGTGATTTTTACTTTTGACACTCTCACAACACAGTAGCTTGTAGCTTGTCACTCGTTACTACTCGATAATCTCCATTAGAGAATATTTGTATTCTGTTCCCAATGAAGCTGCATATTCTTTGCAGAAAGTATCATAAACAGTTTTGGCAAGTCCCTTCTTTCCTTGCTGGCAGAGGATGCGGCATTTCACACAAAGCGCTTCTTCATTGATATAATCATGCTGGAAGAGGGTGTCTGCAATCTTCAGTTTCAGTGTATCCGAAAGGTCTTCCTGCTTTAATAATCTGCAAAGCAGATCAATAGTATCATTGGAGAAATCATTCTTGAATGCATCAATCCAATCATTCTCTACGTTAGGGAGCATCATACCACGCAATAATAGCTCAAGCAGTTTCTCCAGGTCTTGTCCGTTATTTCCTCTGTATAAATGGAGCGCTTCCAGATAGTCGCAGATAGTGCCTTCTTCAAACTGTATACTCCAGAATCCATTCTGATTTAGTATCTTGATATCACCCACTTTATCCAGTAAACCGCGCAGTTTACTCATGTATACATTACGGTTGTTTTTAGCAGACTCTTCTGCTTTATCGTACCATAACAGTTGGATCAGCTTGTGCCCGATGATTCCTTTTGAATCTTTGCCTGTATAAAGAATAAGTAATATTAGTAAAGCCTTAAGAGTAGGGGTGAATAAGGCTGTACAGTCATTCCCCTCTTTGTCTACAACATGGAAGCCACCAAAGAAGCAAACGCATTTCTTGGAAAAGTCATAGTTATGGAATGTCAGATCAGGTGTACTAATCGGCATCTCTATTTTTATTTCGGGCATCTCTTTGGTCAGTAGGGTATTTGCTCCTTCTGCTTGGGAGGTGTTTGTTGCCGGGCTTTTTTCTTCTTTGGCAGAAGACTTTATCCGGTCTATTTCCTCTTTTCTTTTCTTGTAATAAAGAGCTCCTATACCGCTAATGACTAATAATCCGCTTACGATGTATAGCCATAGATAGGTGTGCTTGCTCTGATCTGTTTTGCCCTCAACTACATCCGGCTGTTTGAAAGACAGAATGGGGATTGGGGGGAAATTCAATTCATATATATCCAAATCAGCCTTTCCGCTAACTTCAGCCTGATGAATGGCTACGTATAGTTTCTTTTGTTTAGGCGAATAGTATAGGTTGCTATATAGGTATTGCGATTCTAACTTCAATCCCATAGGTAGCGACATTAGTTCAAAATGTGGCGTTTGTGTATCAATTCTCATCAGAGTGCCGCCTTGCTGTGTGCTGAAAAGGTAGAAGCAATCTTTTTCCGCATCATAAACCATGTTTTCGCAGGGTTGGAAGTCTCCACCTACCGGGGTTTGCGGAGCTTCCCACAGCTTATTGACCTGCTGGGTGAGCAGGTTGACTGAATATAAGTCATAATAATTGCGGGGAGATAATTCCTGTCGTCCGGATGGGCAACCACGACCGCCAAAGATGTAGAGTGTACTGTCGACAATAACAGAACTACAAGAATACCGGGGATGGATACTTGTCAGACTGAGTTGACGTTGCGGTGTGTCTTCATAAGGATAACTGATGACTAATTTATTATTATAGTGATAATGTCCGTATCCGCCGAAACTAATTAATGAAGAATTGGCAGGATTATAAACGAGTGTATTGTTCCAGTAATCATGCTCTTGTACGGGCGCTTGCGTCCCCTTCCAGCACTGCGTAACGGGGTCGAAAGCAGAAAAGAGATTCTCATTCAGATTATAGGAAAGTAGCTGCTGGCGTTGCGGTATGTATATCAACTGGTTTGGAAAGTTGGCGGCAAACTCTCCACCTTTTATCCGGATGGTGTCCGTCACTCTTTCATCAGTATGAAAGACGTATAATTTCTTTTTATTTGTGGCTACATAGAAGGTTCCGACAAGAGGATCGAATGCTACGGAAGGAGAAGACACAAAATGCTGTGAATAGATTTTCTTCCAAGTGATATATTGGTCGATAACCCAACGGGTATTTTTACCGGTAGCCGGAATGTGGGATATCTCATCGTAACAAACGTCCCCGTTGTGACGTGCCATCTTCCATTGGCGTATTTCTTCTGCTCCACGTTTTATACTGATATCTCTAATATTGACGGAAGCTACATCGGCCAGAGAGAAATTCTCAAATGGACAATAGCCAAAGGCTATGCGTATTCCCTCTACGCCTTTCAGGTCGGCATATTTAACCTTGATTTCCGTACTATCATATGATACGGTAATATCACCCTCTTTGAAGTCAAGGGTTACATTGGCGGAAGTCCACATCTCACGTCTCACTTCCTTTTGAATAGGATGTACGGCATCTCCGGTAACCAGGATTGGAAAACGTCTGTCGTTATCACTTACACTGTACATCAGGTCGATGTTCTTATTATTATCAGTGATGATGCGGAATACAGTCCCGAACACATTATCAGGTCTGACCCAGAGGTTGAAACTCAGAGTTATTTTTTCTCTTTTGGTCTCTATGTACTTTCCATCTTCTAATGCCATGCTGGTGAATTCGGAATTTTGAAGTGGATAAGACTGGATATGCAAACCATATTCAGGAAGCTGAGACATTGAATGCATACATATAAGCAGGAGGAAGATTATAGATAGTGTCTTTTTCATTTTGTATGTCCTTAATGAAGTATTAGCTTGGACAAAAGTAATGCTTTTTAGCGAAAAGCAATTACTTATTCATGCAATTCTTCTGACCGAGCTTCTCTTTTTTAAGAAAAGATATCCATTAAGTGGATTTTAATGTTTCATTAATTATGATGTTATCATTTTATTAAGCGGTTGCGCTTTACTTTGCATCATCAAATTAAAATCTGATAATATGAATTTAAAGAGGCACTTGTTTCTATTTGCAGGTATATTGTCCTGCACTTTTCTAATGGCTCAGCAGCCAAGTGATATTTTATCTGTTTCGGCATCGACTAATATGGAAAAAGCTTCGTTGGCTTTTGATAAAGATTCGAAGACGATGTGGGAAGTTAATGGCCGGGACTTGAAGACGGACCAATGGTTGATGTTTACTATTCAGACTCCCGGTGATGTATGCGAACTTAATCTTCAGGTGCAAGGTGTGGCGAAAGACGACTTGAAACAACTGATGAATGTATTTGTTACCTACGACCCGATGAACCTCGGGGTACCTGTGGACTATCAGGTGCAAGGTAGTGCAAAAGAAATGAAGGTGAAGTTTTCGCCCAAATATGGAGCACATGTCAGACTGGCTTTCAAAGGAAGTGACCGTGTGAAACCTTTTGCCGTAAAGGAAGTTTCAGTTCTTTTGGCTGATAAAGTATTGAAAGACCGGAAAGGTGAAAAGACTGCACTTCGTTATATGGACCCAACGCTTCCGGTGGAAGAACGTGTGGAAAGTCTGTTGTCTGTGATGACGCCGGAAGATAAAATGGAATTGATTCGTGAAGGATGGGGCATTCCCGGTATCCCTCATTTATATGTGCCGCCCATCACGAAAGTAGAGGCTGTGCATGGTTTCTCTTATGGTAGTGGCGCAACCATTTTCCCGCAAGCATTGGCGATGGGAGCAACCTGGAATAAGAAACTGACAGAGGAAATAGCAATGGCTGTCGGTGATGAGACTCTTGCAGCAGGCACTATGCAGGCATGGTCTCCGGTGCTGGATGTAGCACAGGATGCCCGTTGGGGACGTTGTGAAGAAACATTTGGTGAAGACCCGGTTTTGGTATCACAGATTGGTGGAGCCTGGATTAAGGGGTATCAGTCCAAAGGTTTATTTACTACTCCTAAACATTTTGGGGGGCATGGTGCTCCATTGGGTGGTCGCGATTCTCATGATATAGGATTGTCCGAGCGGGAAATGCGTGAGGTACATCTGGTTCCGTTCCGTCACGTTATTCGTAATTATGATTGTCAGTCTTTGATGATGGCTTACTCAGACTTTCTGGGAGTGCCGGTTGCAAAAAGTAAAGAGTTGTTGCATAATATCTTGCGCGAAGAATGGGGCTTTGACGGTTTTATAGTTAGTGACTGTGGCGCTATAGGTAACTTGACGGCGCGCAAACACTATACGGCAAAAGATAAGATTGAAGCAGCTAACCAGGCATTGGCAGCAGGTATTGCTACAAACTGTGGTGATACTTATAATGATAAAGAGGTGATACAAGCTGCAAAGGATGGACGTCTCAATATGGAAAATCTGGATAATGTTTGTCGTACTATGTTACGCATGATGTTCCGTAATGAACTATTTGAAAAAGCTCCCAATAAACCTTTGGACTGGAATAAAATATATCCGGGTTGGAACTCAGACAATCATAAAGAAATGGCACGTCAGGCAGCCCGGGAGTCTATCGTAATGTTGGAGAATAAGGAAAATATATTGCCTTTAGATAAAGGAATCCGTTCGATTGCTGTATTAGGTCCCGGAGCAGATGATCTTCAGCCGGGTGACTATACTCCGAAATTGCTGCCCGGTCAGTTGAAATCCGTATTGACGGGTATCAAACAAGCTGTGGGCAAACAGACGAAAGTAATTTATGAGCAAGGTTGCGACTTTACAAACTTGAGTGAGACGAATATTCCTAAAGCAGTCAAAGCGGCTTCTCAATCAGATGTGGTAGTTATGGTTTTGGGAGATTGCTCAACCAGTGAAGCTACGACAGATGTTTACAAGACATCCGGTGAAAATCATGACTATGCAACTTTGATTCTGCCGGGAAAACAACAAGAGTTGCTGGAAGCTGTTTGTGCTACAGGGAAGCCGGTTATATTAGTGCTTCAGGCTGGTCGCCCTTATAATCTGACAAAAGCATCAAAGTTGTGTAAAGCTATTATTGTTAATTGGTTACCGGGACAAGAAGGTGGACCGGCTACAGCAGATGTGTTATTCGGAGATTATAATCCTGCCGGCCGTTTGCCGATGACTTTCCCACAGCACGTTGGTCAGTTACCTCTCTACTATAACTTTAAAACTTCCGGTCGCCGTTATGAATATTCTGATTTGGAATATTATCCTCTCTACTATTTTGGATATGGTTTGAGTTATACTTCTTTTGAATATTCAGGTCTGAAAGTGCAGGAGAAAGACAATGGCAATATTACCGTGCAGGCAACTGTGAAAAACGTAGGCCAACGTACTGGTGATGAAGTTGTCCAATTGTATGTCACTGATATGTATGCCAGTGTAAAGACACGTATTACGGAATTGAAGGACTTCACTCGTATCAATCTGAAGCCAGGTGAATCAAAGACAGTTTCTTTTGAATTGACACCTTATGATTTATCATTGCTCAATGACCATATGGATAGAGTGGTAGAGAAGGGAGAGTTCAAGATATTAGTCGGTGGTGTTAGTCCTCAATATGTGGCTAAAGACCGTATTAAAGATAGTGTAGGCTATACAGATGCCAGAAAGGGCGTGTCCGGTATGCTTGAATATACCCATGAATTTGCTGCAGATTTCGGTCTGACGTTGTTCAAAGTTGAAGAAAATTTGGTGAAGAACCAGAAAACAGTTTGGGTATCTGTTAAGAACAATGGTACTTTAATGGATACCGGTAAGATTGATATGTATGTTGGTGGCCAGAAAACAGGAGATAATGTTCATTATGAACTGGCTCCGGGAGAAGAGAAATTGATACTTTTCCATGTGGATAAAGACAGTGATGCGCCTGTTGTATTTACCACTAAATATAAAGTGCTATCTCTTTAACCATTGTCACTGACATTATGAAAAAACTTCTAGCATTCTTATGTATTTGTATGCAGCTTGTCCCATTATGGGGACAGGCTGTATCGCGTATCTCCAATGGAGTGAAAGTAGAGTCCGGAACTGTCTGTGTGGAACTGGAATGCTTTTCTCCTTCTATCATACGCGTGAAGAAATATCCTTCAGGAAAAATACCGGAGAAACATTCTCTTTCGGTTGTCAAGCGACCGGAAAATGTGAAATATAAATTGCAGGAAAAGGATAACCGGATAACACTTATTACTTCCGAATTGTCTGTTTCTCTGGATATCGCAAAGGATCAGGTCTGTTTTACGGATAAGGACGGAAAAGTCCTGTTAGCGGAAAAACCTTCTTCTGTTGGTTTTACTCCATTCGATGATGCAGGAATGTCTACATATAAGGTTCGCCAGAGTTTCCGTCTGGATGCTGATGAGGCTATTTATGGGTTGGGACAGCACCAGCAGGGACGGATGAATCAGCGGAATCAGACAATGGTTATGCGGCAGGTCAATATGGAGATTTATATTCCATTGATTCACTCTGTCAAAGGATACGCTTTGTTTTGGGATAACTATTCTGCTACTACTTTCACGGACAATGAGCAGGGAATGACTTTTGAGTCGGAAGTCGGAGATTTGTGTGATTATTACTTTGTATATGGCGGAGGTGCTGATGGAGTCGTGGCAGGATTGCGCGACCTCACCGGACAGGCTCCCATGTTCCCGCTTTGGTCATTTGGTTTCAACCAGTCCAGAGAACGTTATGTCAGCCAGGATGAGTTGGTCGGGGTAGTGAAGAAGTATCGTGATCTGCAAATTCCTCTGGATGGCATTGTACAGGATTGGCGCTATTGGGGAGAAGACCATGCAGACTGGAATGCGATAGAGTTCCGCAACCCTCTGTTTCCCAATCCTAAAAAGATGTTGGATGAGGTGCATAGTCTGAATGCCCATGCAATGATTTCTGTTTGGCCTTCCTTTGGTCCGGCTACTAATCCGTATAAAGATTTTGAACGACATAACAAACTGATGTCACACGAGACTTTTCCGCAGAACTCCGGCGTCAAGGTATATGATGCTTACGATCCTGTGGCAAGAGATATTTACTGGAAGCACTTGAACGAGCAGATGTTCAGCATCGGCATGGACAGTTGGTGGCTGGATGCTACTGAACCGGAACATAATCCGATTAAAGAAGAAGATTACAATTATCAAACTTATCTGGGATCTTTCCGCAAGGTGCGTAATGCCTTTCCATTAGTCAGTGTAGGTGGTGTCTACGATCATCAACGGACAGTGACTTCTGATAAACGTGTTTTTATTCTGACGCGTTCCGCCTTTGCCGGACAGCAGCGTTACGGCGCTCAGTCGTGGTCGGGGGATGTTGTTGCTGCCTGGGATGTGCTACGTAACCAGATTTCTGCTGCCCTGAACTTCTCACTTTCGGGCATACCTTACTGGAACTCGGATATCGGTGGATTCTATACAGCCAATCATTTCCCTGGTGGTGTGAAGAATCCGGCTTATCAGGAATTGTATGTACGCTGGATGCAGTTTTCCGTTTTTACCGGTATGATGCGTTCACACGGTACGAATACTCCACGTGAGATTTTTCAGTTTGGGAATCGGGGTGATTGGGCTTTCGATGCGCAAGAGAAGATGATTAATCTCCGCTATCGTTTACTTCCTTACATTTATTCTGCATCATGGGATGTTACTTCCAAGGGCGGAAGTCTGATGCGTGCCTTGTTTTCTGATTTTCCGACAGACAAAAAGGTGCTGGACTTAGGTGATGAATATATGTTTGGTAAGTCTATTTTGGTAGCTCCGGTTACAAGTAAAAGCCGAAGTCGTTCTTTATATTTGCCTGAGGGAACCCGTTGGATTGATTTCTGGACAGGTGAAATGCAAGTTGGCGGACGTGAGATTACTCGCAATGCTCCTATTGATATAATTCCGTTGTATGTGAAAGTCGGTTCCATCATCCCTGTAGGACCTTCCGTAAAGTATGCAACCGAGAAACCGTGGAATAATCTGCAAATCCGTATCTATCCCGGTGCTGATGGGGAATTTATCTTATATGAGGATGAAGGTGATAATTATAATTATGAAAAAGGAAAGTACACCACTATCCGTATGACATGGAATGACAGAAAGAAACAGTTTACTATCTATCCTTGTGAAGGAGGTTATGATGGGATGCTGCAAGAACGTAATTTCCGCATTACCCTTGTGGACGGACAGGATGGGCTTGGTCTGGATAATGAATCGCAGACTGTAAACGTAGTATACAAAGGAAAGAAACTTAATATAAAACTATTATGAAAAACATTGCCAAATTAATGAGCATAGCTTTGGTCTCAGGACTGATCGTAAGTTGTGCATCAACAGAACAGAAAATAGTTCAGAATGAAAGGATTGTTACCAATCCTATAGACTTGAACTATCGTTTCCAACCGAACGAGGAGTCACGGCGCGAAGCTGCCGATCCGGTACTGGAATATTTCAAGGGATATTATTACATGTTTGCTTCCAAATCCGGTGGTTACTGGCGTTCCGAAGATCTGGCCAAATGGGAGTATATTCCCTGTACTACTATTCCGACCTTGGAAGATTATGCTCCTACCATTCTTGTTTATGGTGATACACTTTACTTTACTGCATCCAGCGGAAATACCCGAATTTTCAAGAATGCCCATCCTGAGACGGATACTTGGGAGGAAGTGGATACAAAGTTGACTTACCGTCAGCATGATCCGGCTTTCTTTAAAGATGATGATGGAAAGGTCTATTTATATTGGGGATGTTCTGACGTAGATCCGATTGTGGGTGTAGAAGTAGATCCGAAGAATGGTTTCTGTGCTATCGGAGAACCTAAATCGCTGATTGAACATAATGGTGATAAATATGGTTGGGAAGTTCCCGGAAAGAATAATGAAGAACCACGTCAAGGCTGGAATGAAGGTCCCTGTGTACTGAAACATAATGGGCGTTATTACTTGCAATATGCTGCCCCTGGTACCCAATATCGTATTTATGGTGATGGTAATTATGTGGGTGATAATCCGTTAGGCCCCTTTGAATATGTAGAAGATAATCCTTTTTCTTTCAAACCCGGTGGCTTTATCGGTGGTGCAGGACATGGCCATACATTCAAAGATAAATATGGCAATTATTGGCATGTAGCCTCTATGACAATTTCTGTGCGTCATTGGTTTGAACGCCGTTTAGGTATATTCCCGGTAGTTGTTTCTGATAAATACGGTATGTATGCGCTTACCACTTTTGCTGATTATCCTTTCTGCATTCCCGATAGGAAAGTAGACTTTGAAAAAGAAGATATCAACATGGGTTGGAACTTACTTTCGTATAAGAAAAAGGTATCTGCATCTTCCTCTCTTGAAGGTTATGAACCTGAGTTAGCGAATGATGAGCAGGTAGAAACCTGGTGGGCTGCCCAAACAGGTAATAAGGGCGAGTGGTTGCAAATGGACCTCGGCAAACTAATGGAGATAAATGCTATCCAAGTCAATTTTGCCGATCACAACTTCAATGTTCATGCTCCTCATGGACCAGTGGTTTACCAATATTATATTGAAGGTTCAACTGATGGGAAGAATTGGACTCGTCTGATTGATGAAGAAAAGAACGAGAAAGATGCTCCTCATAAACTGCATACTTTGAGTGCTCCTGCAAAAATGCAATACCTGAGAATTTGCAATACGAAAGATATGGAAGGTTGTTTCTCTTTGTTCGATTTACGTGTTTTCGGTCAGGGTGGTGGTAAAGTTCCTGCTGTAGTAACAGGCTTCCAGGCTTCACGTGATGAAAATGATAAACGTATCTACCGTTTTAGTTGGGAACCGCAGGATAATGTGACTGGCTATATTTTGCGTTGGGGAACGCAGAAAGAGAAACTTACCCACTCCATGGTAGTTTACAACAACCATTATGAAGCTCGTTATTTCAATAGAGATTCGGAATATTATTTTTCTGTCACTGCTTTCAATGAGAATGGAGTCGGGAAATAATTAGTAGGATAAGAATTTATTAGTTGTGGCTTGCAGCTTTATGACCTGTTTGGGTTATAAAACTGCAAGCCTTATTTTTATGAGGTGCTATCCTGCAATAGCTACGTAGTAGTTTCTCATCTACCCATAAGTAGTTGCCTGACTACTACGTAGTGATTGCACAACTACTTATGGGTAGTTTAAACATCACTTGAATATCGTTTAAACTTCCCCCGAAAAATTCCTTATTTCTTCAATTAATCTATTTATATATTCTTTTTTAAGGTGCATCTGTTAAAATGCATCTAAGACTCTATTTTACGGCAAAAAAAGTGCTCCGATTAATGTCTTTTTAAGGATAATATTAACGCCAACCTCATACTTTTGCCCTCATAGAATTTTAAAACATCAAATTAATAAATATGAAAAATGCACAAGTATACATAAAGTATCCTCCCCCTGAATAGGCTTCTTTTTGCTAATGGAAAGATAAGGTTTTTAAGTGACCTATATTTATATATTTACCAACTTTTAATTTAATTATTATGAACAAACGATTTTTAAATGCGCTCCTGTTTGGAGCGGTGGTTCTTTCAACAGGAGCCTTTACTTCATGTAATAATGATGATGTTGATGATCTGAAATCAAGAGTATCAGTAATCGAAGTGGCAATTGACGACATCAAAGCCCAATTGGGAAAAGCACTGATGACTGGTGCAAGTATTACTAATGTGAAAGAAGAGAATGGCACTTATACATTGACATTGAGTGACGGACAGAAAATTGTAATTAAGCCGGGTGGAGGAAATATCTCTATAGTAGTTACTGATACGGAGGCTACCATTACAATAGAAGGTGAAAAGTATGTCCTTCCGTTGGGATCTTTAGTGAATTCTCTGATTTATAGTCCGGAAACGGTAGATGGTATTGTAGAAATCGGTAGTGCTGGTGTTACTGTTAGTTTCTTGGCAAGACCGGCTCTCAAGAGTTTGGATGGTGCCGAATTTACAATAGCTGAGTCTCATGTACTTACCCGTGCTGCTGATGGTGAACAGTTTAAAGTGAGCGGAGATGCTACATTGGAAGGTGATTTTATTAAAGTTCCTATTAAAGCCCTTGGTGAAGCAGAAGCTGGAAAAACTTATGCTGTATCTCTTCAATTGAATTTGAAAGGAACAATTATTGGCTCCAATTATTTCAATGTGAAAGTATCTGATGATTTCTCGTCTGTTGCCGAAGATTTGGGTGGTGTTACGATCAAAGCGGATTATAGTCCTAAAGATCTTGCAGACGGTTTTAAAGAAATGACAATTAAAGGATCTAATCTTTTGGATGCTCTTAATTTCAAGGATTTATTTAGTGAACTTCCGGCTAATGCAGAATTTGCAGTTGCAAGTAGTAGCAAACAGCCGGCTGGCAAAGCACAGGAAAAGCAAGAACTTCTTAGTAAGAGTTTGAAGAAAGATGGTACATGGGCATTTAGTGAAAGACCGGGAACCAGCTTCAATGAAAATGCAGATCGTAAAGGTTTCTTGATTAATGTGTTGGCTGATGATGTCGTAAAGGCTAAGATTTATGTTTGTATTAATGATGAATTAGCTGACATTGATTTTGCTGGTACATTTAACGAAGAGTATGAAGGCGAGTGGGGCGGACGTACAAAAAGTTTGCCTTTAGGTGCTCAGGTGATTGATATTCAGAACACATTTACAAATTGGGAAGAAGATTATGCTGAAATTACTCACCGTGGAAAGAGCTTCTTGGAAAATTGGGCTAATGCTAATTATCAGATTCAAACAGCTGATGGTGAAACAGTTTTGTTTTGCGACGGAAACACTATTGTAATGGATAATATTGCAAAGAAATATGCACAATTCTCTCGTGGCATATACTGGTATTTCCGTGGTATCTCCATTTTGGTGCCAGAAGCATATGGAAAATGGCTGAATCCGGCTACAGGTAAGGAAGTTAATGGAGGAGACGAAATTTTAGGTGGTTTTAATGATGATAGAGAACACCCTGAATTATATGAAGCAACATTTGCGAAATATGGCGGTGTGACAATGGATCAAAAGACTGGTAAGATTACGCTCAATGATACTTATACAGGTTATGGTTTCCGTTTTGCCATTGCTGCTATTTATGAGTATGCTTATGGTTGGAAGAAACTTCACAAAGCTGATCAATTTGGTTTCTTCTTCTTTAATCGTCGTGTAATGCCGGAAGGTACTACAATACCAGAATAATCTGTAAATGAAGATTTCTTTAATAAATAGAAAATCTAAACATGAAACATTATAATTCTAATATCAAAAAAAGCGCATCCTTTTCATTGAAAGCGATGATGGTTGCGCTTTTATGTCTCCTGACGGCATTACCTATGTCGGCACAGAACCGCATTGTTCGTGGTACTGTAGTTGACCAAACGGGTGAAACTGTCATTGGAGCCAATGTTCGGGTGAATGGTACCACTCGAGGTGTCATTACCGATATTAATGGTGAGTTTGAAATAGCTGCTGATGCAAAAGAAAAATTGACTATTTCTTTTATCGGCTATATTGATGCTGTTGTTACGGCTGACAAAACCAGCTTGAAAATTACATTGAAGGAAGATAGTCAAACTTTGGAAGAAGTAGTTGTTGTTGGTTATGGTACACAAAAGAAAGCTACATTAACAGGTGCGGTTTCTGCTATCAATAATAAAGAAATAGCTGTTACTAAGAATGAAAATGTGGTGAACATGCTTTCTGGTAAAGTTCCTGGTGTGCGTATCTCTCAGAAAAGTTCACAGCCTGGTGAATTTGACAACGCTATTGATATTCGTGGTATGGGTGAACCCTTGATTGTGGTCGATGGTATTCCTCGTGATAAAGCCTATTTCTCTCGTATGGATGCTAACGAAATTGATAATGTATCTGTATTGAAAGATGCTTCCGCAGCTATTTATGGTGTACGTGCTGCCAATGGTGTAATTTTGGTTACTACCAAGCATGGTGAAGCTTCTAATGGCAAGTTCGACATTACATTCTCTGCCAATTACGGTTGGCAGCAGTTCCTCTATGTGCCACAAACAGCAAGTGCAGCAGATCATATGTTGCTTATTAATGAGAAATATTATAATGCTTTTGGGGACAATACTTATCCTAACCGTACTCCTGCCAAATATACTTGGGAGCAAATGATGGAGTACAGTACAGGAAGGAAAAAGAGTACAAACTGGACAAAAGAATTGTTCGATGACAATGTTCCGCAGCAACAATATAATGTTAGCGTGAATGGTGGCTCTGAGAAAGTGAACTATTTCTTTAATCTCGGTTATCAGAAACAGGAAGGTTCTTATAAGAGTGGTTCATTGAATTACGATCGCTGGAACTTCCGTAGTAATATCGATGCTAAGATTACCAACCGCTTGAAGGCTACTATACAAACCAGCGGTTATATGGACGAAAAGAATCAGCCGTTTACCGATATATGGTCCGTGTATAAGAAGGCTTGGACTTACCGTCCAACTTCAGAAGCATATGTAGACGGCGATCATAACTATCCTGCTTGGGATAGTGAAATGGGCGAACCTGAAAATCCTGTAGCTGCCATCAATAGCGACCTTACCGGTTATCGCCGTGAGAAACGCTACAACTTCAATGGTGCTTTGGCGTTAACTTATGACATTCCGGGAGTAAAGGGCTTGAGTGCAAAGGCTTTCTATAGCTACGATTATTACACTACCAATAATACAAGCTATAAGCGTGCTTATAAACTATATAATAAGCGTGAAGATGGTACAATGGAAAGTTTCGATCGCAATGCCGATAGCAATTTAAGACGTACTACCGATCCGAACTACGGGACGGTGATGCAACTTTCTTTGAACTATGCCAATAAGTTTGGCGATCATAATGTGAGTGCTATGGTGTTGTTTGAAGAACAGTACAACAATTGGGACAACTTTTATGCACAACGTGTTATGCAGTTGGATGGTGAATACCTGATTTATGGTGAAGAAAAGGATCAAATAGGTTCAATGGGTGGTGCCGGTGACAAAACCCGCCAATCTGTTGTGGGTAAAGTAAACTACGACTATAAAGGACGCTATATGGTGGATTTCGCTTTCCGTTATGATGGTTCTTCCAGCTTTCCGAAAGGTTCGCGTTGGGGATTCTTCCCGTCCGTATCTGCCGGCTGGCGTATAAGTGAAGAGGCCTTTATGAAAGAATTGGTACCTTTCCTCACCAACTTGAAGATTCGTGGTTCTTACGGTAAGATGGGAGATGATGGCGGTGCCAGCAATTATCCTCAAACTGTGATAGCCTATAATATTGAAAAAGATAAAATCGGCTGGTTCTACAATGGTGCGTTAATGGCAGGTGTTGCTGCAACTGCTATTCCTAATCCTGATTTGACATGGTTCACTGCCGAAACTTATAACCTTGGTTTGGACTTTGACCTTTGGAATCAAATGTTGAGTGGTACGTTCGAAGTCTTCAAACGTAAACGTAGTGGTTTGCTTGCTACTTCTTCAACTGTTATCCCGGGTACAGTCGGTGCTTCTTTGCCTCAGGAGAATATGAATAGTGATCAGACTTTTGGTTGGGAAATAAGTTTGAATCACCGCAACAGAGTGGGCAAAGTGAACTATTGGGTAGGCGGACAGATTTCTGCTACAAAGAATCGTTGGGATTATCGTTTGGACAGCCCAGCCAGTAATTCTATGGATGCTTGGCGTCGTAGAGATGTATCAGGGCGTAATAAAGACATCTGGTTTTCTTATGAAGAAGGTGGACGCTTCTCCAGTTATGAGGAAATCCGTTATCACAATGTTACCGGTGGTGGATATGGCCAAGGAACCTTGCCGGGTGACTATTACTATAAAGACTGGAACGGTGATGGTATAATCAATGGTGAGGACAATCATCCGATGGCAACCTATAACCTGCCGGTATTTAACTATGGCTTTGTAATGGGAGCTGAATGGAAAGGCATTGATATTTCTATGAACTGGCAAGGTGCAGCGGGTGTGTACAATTCTTATGATGAGGTGTTTACGGAAGTTGGTCCATTTAACGGTGGTGCTGTGTTGGACATTTACCTTGATCGCTGGCACACAGCCAATGCAAGTGATGACCCTTTCAATCCAAATACAAAATGGGTATCGGGTCTGTATCCAGCCACAGGACATAGTTTCAGCAATGCGGGAACGGGTATTAAGAATACTTCTTATCTGCGTCTGAAAACTTTGGAAATCGGTTATACATTACCTAAAACTTGGATAGCTAAGGCAGGCGTTAGAGACCTTCGTATTTATTTCAATGCTTACAACCTTTTGACCTTTACAGGCTTGGATAATATAGATCCGGAACGTCCCGGTCGTCAGGGTGGAGCTAATAATAATGCCGACAGTGGAATTTTGTTCTATAACTACCCTGTGAACCGTACATTTAATATTGGTGCAACAATCAAATTCTAAAGACAAAAAGATAGAATATGAAAACATTAAAATATATATTTGTAGCAGCAGCATTGGGACTTACGGCGACTTCCTGCTATGACCTGGATCTGGAGCCAAAAGGACTTATCTACGAAAATGTGCTGTTTCAATCGGACAATGGTATTAAGAAGTATCTTGCTTTGATGTATCAGGATCTTCCTATTGAAGATTTTAATTATTGTCAGAATGGTGACGATAAGGGGTATGCTACAGTCAATCAAAGTGGTTGGCATAGCGGTAATAGATGGCAGGCCCAGAAAGGTAGCCCGGCATCTTGTGCTGCTGAGGCAACAGGCCGTGGCACTTCTTACGGCGATGGTTGGGGATACTGGCCTTATGATCGCATTCGCGACCTCAACAATATGTTGGAAAAATTGCCTGATTACCGCAGCAATTATAAAGAAAACGATTATAATGCCTATTTGGGTGAGGCTCGTTTCTTGCGTGCATTCTACTATTTCGGAATCGTGAAACGTTATGGTGGCATACCTATCGTAGATAAGGTGCTCGACCCTAAAGCTCCACTGGAGGAATTGCAGCAGCCCCGTAATACAGAGTATGACTGCTGGAAGTTCATTTATGAGGATTTGAAATTTGCCATGGAGAATGCAACTGCTTCTAAAGACGAAGTAGGACGTGCTAATCGTTATGCTGCTGCGGCATTGATGTCTCGTGCCATGTTGTATGCTGGTTCTATTGCCAAATATACTCAATACACAGCTGTTACTGGTCCGGCTGTTTCTGCTGGTCTGATGGGTATGCCCGAAGACAAGGCACAGGAATTTTTCCAATATGCTTATGATGCGTGTAAGTTCTTACAAAAAGCCGGATTTAAACTCCATACCGGGGCAGATAAAGAAAAGGCTTATACGGAAGTTTTCCTGAATCCGAATACGGAAGAAGATATCATGGTTAAGCAATATGGACCTAATACTAGTACTCCTACCAATACCAGCTTGTTCCACTGCTGGGATTGTATGGTGTTGCCGAAGGGTGAAGGGCTTTCAGGTGACGTAGGTGTTGCGCTTCAGCCAGCATGGGAACTTATGGGGCTTTATGAGATGCCTGCCATCACTGATGAAGAAACCGGTGAGCCGATACGTTTTGACAAGGTGACTGACCTTTGGGATACAGATAAAATGGAACCGAGATGCCGTGCCAATTTCTACTTTACCGGTATGACTGAATCCATGTCCGGCACAGTATTGGACTTTCAGGGTGGTGTATATAAAAGCTATCCGGGTACTGCTGCTGATGGTACTGCAGAGACACAGGGAAGTGTTAACGATTATACCAATCAGTTCCGTGTAAGAGCTTCTCAACCGGGTGAATACAAGGACGTTAATGGCGTTAAGATAAAAATTAACGGTATTCACGGTTTGGCAGAAGGCACAGGTGATGAGGGGTATTCGCGTATGGGTGCTTGTATTCGTAAGTATGTACAGGCTGACGGAAGCAATGCCCGCGTATTCTTTACCAATTATCAACCTTGGAAGGTATTCCGTTATGGCGAAATCTTGTTGAACTGGGCGGAAGCTGCTTATGAATTAGGCTTGATTACCGGTAACGAAGATTTGAAAGCAGAAGCTTTCGAACATATCAATGAGATACGTGATCGTGCAGGTGCCAGCCGACATGAAATGGTTGCTAATCCGGCAGATGTAGGTTCCGAGATCTATGGTTTTGTGATTGATGAAAACCTGCAATACATTCGTGATGAGCGTGCCCGTGAACTCTGTTTCGAAAATCATCGTTTGTTTGATATTCGTCGTTGGAGGGTGGCCGACATCATGTTCCAAGATGGTGTGTATACTCATACATTGCTTCCGTATCTGGTTCTCGATGAAAACAAATGGATATTCTTGAATGAAGTGGAACGCGAAGGTCGTAGAGTAACATTTGACAAACGTCATTATTATGAGCAGATTCCGGGTGGTGAAATCAATAAGAACCCGTTGCTGATTCGTAATGATGGTTATTAAATGGAATAATTTTTAGAAAAAGTATTGATATGAAAAAGTTAATATACAGTTTAATGTATGGTGCTTCGGCATTGCTGATGGCATCCTGCATGGAGGTGGATAACTTCGATGCTCCCGATTGCCATTTCTATGGGAAGATTATAGATTCCACTACCGGAGAAGGCATTGTATCTGATCGGGGAGATTGCCACATTCGTATCTGGGAGGTGAGTTATAAAGTCAATCCCGGAAGTCAGGATCTTGCCATCAAAGAGGATGGTACGTTTAATAATACTAAACTCTTTGCCGGAACGTATGATATGGTGCCGGAAGGGTCTTGGTGGCCTTCTGATACTATCCGTTTGGGTATCGGTAACAAGACTACTCAGAATTTTGAAGTAACTCCTTATCTGAAACTTTTCGATTTTAAAACGAAACTTGAAGGAACTACACTTACCATGTCCTGCCGTTTGGATGCTCCGATCACAGAAGGGCTTCCGCAGATTATGGATGTTTGTCCGTTTCTCAGCTTGAATCATTTCTGTGGCGCTTCCAACCATATTGGTTATTATGATAAGCCTGGCAAAATTAACGTCATGAAGACTTGGGACAAGATTCCTAAAGAGGAAGATGGCAAAAGTATAGCGTATGAAGTATCTCTGCAGGTAAAGCCCGGCTATATCTATTTCGTACGTATGGGTGCTAAGGTGAAGGATAAATTTGAAAAGTACAACTATACGGAAATTGTAAAGATAGAAGTTCCTAGCGAATAGTTTTATTGAAGGTGATAAGATTGTGATAATTGGCCGGAAGGGAGACGTATGTTTGTTCTTCCGGCCTTTATCTTAACCATTAAAAATTGAAAAATGAAATTGAATAGAATGTATTATTTGCTATTGTGTATCTTTCTGGCATGTACAACTTCTTGTGGCGGTAGCGATGATGACATCATTCCCCCTGCCATTGAACCCGAAAATCCCGACAATCCGAACCCGACTGAAATATACAATGAACCTGACTTCACTCCTCACAAAGATGGTGAGCCTTTTGATACTTATCGTGGTTTGGTAATGACTGGTTATCAAGGTTGGTTTGGTGCGCCTGGCGACGGATGTTCGCACAGCCAGCATTCAAATACTGCGTGGTATCATTATCGTGAAAACGATATGTTTGAACCGGGGGTATTGCGGAACTCTATCGACTTCTGGCCTGATATGCGTGAATATGAGAAACAATACACACCAGGAAAATTTATTCTTCCTAATGGTGAGAAGGCTACGGTTTATAGCGCCTATGACAAATCCAGTGTACTGCTTCACTTCAAGTGGATGAAGGATTATGGTATTGATGGTGCATTTATGCAGCGTTTCGTGGGCGAAGTGATTGATAATCCAGATGGCAAGGATCATTTTGATAAAGTACTTGAATCGGCTATGGAAGGTTCAAACACTCATCAACGTGCTATTTGTGTGATGTATGATTTAGGTGGTTTCATGTCCAATAACAAAAGAGGGACAGATGCTGTCTTGGCAGACGCACAAGCCATCATGGATAAATATCAGTTGAAGGACCGTACTAAGCAGAAGTTTTATCTTTATCAGAATGGTAAACCCATGATTGTACTTTGGGGTGTAGGCTTCAATGACAACCGTCCTTATTCCCTTACGGATATAGAAGACTTGATGAATGGCTTGAAGGAGAAAGGTTTCAGCATTATGCTCGGTGTTCCCACTTATTGGCGTGAAAGACGTAACGATGCACTGCCGGATGCCAAGTTGCACGACTTGATAAAGGCTGCTGATGTCATTATGCCGTGGTTTGTGGGGCGTTATGGTGATGATAATTATTCTAATTTCCATAGTCTGATAGAAAATGACATAAAGTGGTGTAAGGATAATAAGGTAGAGTATGCTCCGCTTTGCTTCCCCGGTTCTTGCGACCGCAATATGCATCCCAATAATGGTATAAATCCACGTCTGGGTGGCAAGTTCCTTTGGAATCAGATGTACCATTGCATCAAATCGGGTGCACAGTTGCTCTACATTGCTATGTTCGATGAGATAGACGAAGGTACAGCCATTTATAAATGCCTGAATCAGAGTGATGTACCGAGTAACGAATCTGCTGTAGATTATTATGTCGTATATCAAAACGGAGGATACAGGATTAGCAATAAAATGGTTGAAGGGCTGACTGGCAATGACTGGTGCCAGCGTGCCAAGGATCTGAATATTACTTTTATGGGTATTGAAGACGGACTACCCACCGACCATTATTTATGGCTTGTAGGGCAGGGCAAAAAGATGCTTCGGGGGGAGATACCTTTAAAATCCACATGGCCTTCCAGATGACATAGCTAATTATATATCCGAATCGTACCCGAGACGTACTTGCTCCGTACCTTCTCCAGTGTTTCTCCACTCAGAGGTACTTCTGAGCGGAGAACGTACGGAGCAAGTACGTTTCAGATACAGTCCGGGTACGGTTCGGATATGCCTTTTATTACACGTAGAAACCTTTGATTAATGAATTTTTCCCATACAAAAAGCGAAAGATGAAAAAAATACTATGTTGCATTCTGTCACTGCTTTGCTCCGTGCACATGTTGCACAGTCAGCAAAAAGAATACAAAGCGTATCTGGTAGCAACGGCCCATTTCGATACGCAATGGAACTGGGATGTACGCGAGTCCATAGATGATTATCTGCACCGCACGATGGTACAGAACTTTTGGCTCTTCGAACGTTTCCCGAACTACATCTTTAACTTTGAGAGCGCTCAAAAGTATGCCTGGATGAAGGAGTATTATCCTCATGAATATGAACTTGTAAAGAAGTACATAAAAGCGGGACGCTGGAATGTAGTGGGAAGCGCGTGGGAAGCGACAGACCCTAATATCCCTTCTTCTGAGTCCTTCTTCAGGAATGTCCTGATGGGGCAGGAATTTTATAAAAAAGAGTTTGGTGTCAAATCAAACGATATTTATTTGCCGGACTGCTTTGGTTTCGGCTATACACTACCTACCATTGCCGCACACTGTGGACTGATAGGATTCTCTACCCAGAAACTCCAGTGGCGGAAGAATCCGTATTTTGGAGAAAAAGAAAAAATGCCGTTCAAGATAGGCCTTTGGCAAGGTCTGGATGGAGCCAGAATTATGGCAGTACTGGATGCCGGAGGATATGGTACATCCTACTACTATGATGATATCAGTACGAACCGCCGCATTCTGGAGAGGGCCAAGTTGGGTCCTGATAATACAGCTTATAGCTATTACGGAGTAGGAGACCGTGGTGGGTCGCCTACACTCCCTTCCGTCTATTCATTAGAAAAAAGTTTGAAGGCAGATGGACCCTTAGAAATTATCAGTGCCAAAGCCGGACAGATATATGAAGATTATTATCCTTTTGAAAAACATCCTGAACTTCCTGTTTATGATGGTGAACTGTTGATGGATGTGCATGGAGTGGGATGCTACACTTCACAGGCGGCAATGAAGCACTTCAATCGTCGAAACGAACACTTGGCAGATGCGGCCGAAAGAGCATCCGTGGTAGCAGAAATATTGGGAGGTATGGAGTATCCTTCCGAAGCTCTGCGTGAGAACTGGCAACGTTTTTTGTGGCATCAGTTCCATGATGACTTGACGGGTACCAGCATTCCGCAATCGTATACTTTCTCCTGGAATGATGAACTGATTGCTCAAACACGTTTTTCAGAAACCATAACTACGGCAGTAGGTGCAGTGAGCCGGGCTTTGGATACCAAGGTGAAAGGGCTTCCGGTTGTTGTTTACAACCCTGTTGCTTCCAGTCGCAGAGATATAGTGAAGGCTACTATCAGGATGGACAAACGTCCGTCGGGAGTGAAAGTGACCTCCCCAAAAGGAGAGAGTATGCCTGCCCAGTTGATTTCCTGGGAGAATGGGATGGCTGAGGTTTTGTTTGTAGCTCAGGTAGACCCGCTTAGCTTTTCGGTATATAATATTCAACCGGGAGGAACAGCATCTTCCGGGAATTTACGGGTGAAGGACCAAACCATTGAAAACTCTATTTACAGGATAGCATTGGACGAGCATGGTGACATCGCTTCCATTTTTGATAAGAAGAATAACCGTGAACTGGTACAAGCCGATAGGCCATTCCGCCTGATGATGTTTACTGAAAACCTTTCTACCGATTATCCGGCTTGGGAAATTTATAAGAAAGTATTTGATGGGCCGAGCACTTCCATCACGGATAACGTTAAAATCTCCGTAGCAGAGAACGGTCCGCTAAGAGCGTCTTTGCGCGTGGAACGTACTCATGAAGTCTCCAGATTTGTACAATATATCACTTTGACGGACGGAGCTGAGGACGATAGAATAGAAATCAGTAACGAGTTTGACTGGCAGGGAAAGAAAGCTTTGTTGAAAGCGGAATTTCCAACCACAGTATCCAATGAAAAAGCCACTTATGACCTGGGCTTAGGTTATGTGAAGCGTGGCAACAATGTTGAGAATTCCTTTGAAGTACTGGGGCATCAGTGGGCCGACCTGACTGCCAATGATTCGTCTTATGGCATCTCCATCCTGAATGAATCCAAATATGGATGGGATAAGCCGGATGATAATACTATCCGCCTGACTTTACTTCATACGCCTCAGCCGGGTAAGCACTATACGTATCAGGACCACCAGGATCACGGGCACCATGCTTTCCGCTATGCCATTGTAGGGCATAAGGCGGATGTAACTCAGGCAGACATTGCTTGGAAAGCCGAAAACTTCAACCAGCCTTTACTGGCTTTTGCCACCACTAAGCATGCGGGTAAATTGGGGCGTTCTTACTCTTTTGCCAGTACGGACCGCTCTCAGATTGCTGTGAAGGCTATCAAGAAAGCGGAAGATGGAAACGGATACATTGTTCGTATCAATGAAATCTATGGTAGTTCTTACGAACAGGGCTATGTGGAGTTTGCATCTGATATTGAAAGTGCCAAAGAGGTAAATGGAATAGAGGAAGAAACAGGAGAAGCCACCTTCTCCGGTAATAAACTGATGGTTAGCGGTAAAGCTTTCCAGCCCCGTACATTCAAGGTTACGTTCAAGCAAAAGCCTTTGTTGACTGTTCCTGAGAGTCAGCCGTTGAAACTGGCCTATAATGCAGTAGCCCTGACATCCGATGAATTTAACCGTGCGGGTGATTTCGACCGGCAAGGTAACTCACTGGCAGCCGAACTTATGCCTGAAAAGATTCTTTCGGATGGTGTTGAATTCAGGATGCAGAATGATCCTGCTATCTTCAATTACATTCGGGCGAATGGAGATACCATTCTTTTGCCTGAGCATCATGGTGCGGATAAACTCTTCCTGCTGGTAACTTCTGTCAAAGATGACCGTCAGGCCACTTTCCTGGTGGATGATAAACCTTATCAGGTAAATGTGCCTTATTATTCCGGTTTCTATGGACAGTGGGGCTGGAAGGGTGAAAGTGAGGGCTATATCAAAGATGCTTCTATCGGGTATATTGCCAACCATAAGCATAGTGCACGCAAAGGAAATGATTCGTATAACTTTGCTTACCTGTACAAGGTATGTCTGGATATTCCGGCAAATGCCCGTATGCTGATTTTACCCAAAGATGCAGGTATTGCGTTGTTCGCTGCAACGTTGACTGGGAATCAAAACTATGATACCAAGTCAGTTACGGAAATGCGTGTATTACCTTATCAGACCAAATCAATAGAATATACATCCGAACCGGTACCTTTTTATCGAGAACGAAGTGCCTGGTAAACTTATCAATTGATTATCATGAAAAACATTATATATTACCTTGTTATATTGTTCCCCCTCCTTCCTTGTTCTCTGTGGGGACAGGGAAAGGAGTACCATTTCAATGAGAAAGGTATCTCCCGGCAGGTGTTGGAAAATTATCTGGACCGTTCCATCACAATGGTCTATCTGCTGATGCCTGACAAACCGGAAGGGCGGAGAGTGTATTCCTATCATGCCGATGATATGCGTATGGTCAAGAATATTGGGGCTAAGTTTATCGGCCGTTCCATTTATCGGTGGGGAGGCGAAAGCTTGCTGAACAAACCGGAATTCTGGAGTAAAGCGAAAGCTTTTGCCGATGAATTGCATGCCTATGACGCTGATATAATCCTTCAGGGATGCCTGTTCGAGATCGTTACCGAGGAAGTAAATCAGGTGAAGATACCCGATTGGGTGTTCACGGGTTACGGATTGCCGGTTGAATCACGAAATTTCTCTTATGCCGATATGCTGAATAAAGAGGGACGACTGGTAGACCATTGGCATAAGGGCAGTAGTGTGCCGGATATTAGCCGGCAGGAAACTCAACTTTGGTTCTATTATCTGGCTTGTTCTTATATCAATGTCGGTTGCGAGGCATTTCATCTCGGACAGATTGAGTTGATTGGTATGAATGACCCGGCACGTGATTCTTGGGCCCGGATCATCGGAAAGATACGTGAATATGCGCGTACCCATGCCCGACGTCACTGGGTATTACTGGATGCTCATACTCCCTATGGAGGAATGGTAAGGAATGGGGTGAGTCTGCTTGACTTCAATTCTTTCCCGCTTCGCATAAAAGAAATACCTTCCGAACCTTATAAAGCCGAACTTGCTGTGAATCATCTGGATGCTCTCTATAAAAAGAGCAAAGGATGCATATCACCCAGCGGATGGAAATGTAAACATCTGCCATATCTCGTGGAGTTTGATAACTATGGCAGAGGAAAAGAGCCGAATGTAGCGGATCTGAACTCACACTTTGTATGGGGATGGGACGAAATCTCTTGGCTATCTCTACAACCGGAAGATTACCGGAATGAGTGGTTGACGTATGCTTATCACTGGATACGTCGTACCGACCCGAATGGACATCTGGAAATGCCCGGCTGCCGGATGATAACCTGCCCGAATGAAACTGAAGGTAACTATCGCGCCAATATGAAAAGTGAAGCATGTCCTTTCGGATATTCTCAGGAAGAAACTATCAAAAAACTTTGGAACAAACAGTAACAACAGAAATATTAATACCCACTTAAATTATTGCTACCATGAAGAAATGCTTTTTACTATTATTCGTTTTTTTCTTGTTCGGGGGGCTGAATGCAGCGCCCAAACACTCTAAGAATACTAAATATCCTTCTTATAAAGGTCTGGTTATGGCGGGGTACCAGGGCTGGTTTCATCAACCGAGGAAAGGGGTAATGTACCCAGATGAGAATAGTGTCCGCATTGATATGTGGCCGGATGTAAGCGAGTATGAGAAAACGTATCCCACAGGGCAGAAACTGGCGGATGGCTCTACTGCCCGTTTCTTCTGTTCTACGGATGAGAGCACGGTCGACCTGCATTTCAAATGGATGAAAGAGTATGGACTGGACGGCGTATTTATGCAACGTTTCTTTGGAGCTGCCCGACCGGAAGCACGTAAACGAAGCACAGTGCTGGAACATGCCATGAAAGCGGCTTCCAAGTATGGACGCGCTATCGGGGTAATGTATGATTTGTCTGGGCTGGCGGCTAAAGGTGAAGATTGCTCCATGCTGATTGACGACTGGAAATACCTGGTTGATTCGTTGCGTGTAACTAATCAGGCAGGGGAACAGACTTATGTCTTTTATAATGGCAAACCGTTGGTTACCATCTGGGGAGTCGGTTTTCCCGACCGTCCGTACGATATTCGTAATATCGGCTTGGAACGTTTCATTGATTTCCTCAAGAATGATCCGGAATATGGAGGCTGTAGCGTAATGTTGGGTGTACCTACTTTCTGGAGAGACCTGAATGCCGATTGCATACACGACCCTTACCTGCACGAACTTATCAAACAGGCGGATATTGTTCTGCCATGGATGGTGCAGCGTTTTACTCCGTTGCTCCACAATGATATGGACCGTTATCGGGACGTTATCCTCGATGATATTGCTTGGTGTAAAGAGAATAACATTGGTTATGTGCCTTGTGTAACCCCGGGGTTTAGTTGGCATAATCTGAGCCGTCATGCATTTAAGGATGATGTGAAACCTTCCGGTTCTATTCCCCGTCAAGGTGGCCGTTTCTATTGGCAACAGATTTCCACTGCCATCAATGCAGGTGCTACAATGTTATATGTAGCCATGTTCGATGAAGTAAACGAAGGTACTGCAATCTTCAAGTGTACGGACAATCCTCCGGTGGGCAAGGAAGTCAAGTTTGTGGGTATGGATGGAATGCCGTCCGACCATTACCTGTGGCTGACGGGTGAGGCGGCAAAGATGCTTCGTCATGAAAAACCGCTGAGCTTTGAAATGCCCCGGCGGGATATGAAATAAGAAGACGGCACTAAAATTTTATATTATGCGGCATATCGGTCGCTTATTTCTATCAAAAGAAAAAAACAGCGAATTATTAAGTTGAAATTAAGAGCTTTGTTAATCATGCGACTTTAATTTTGCTCGTATTAAATATTAAAACTATAAAAATGCGTATGAAAAATTATTTGATTACTTTGGCTGTCTCGTCGTTGACATTGATGAGTTGTAACAGCCAAAAGCAAGCTAAAACGGTTACTTTAGGACCGAATCCTTTCGTTACTCACATGTATACAGCCGACCCTTCAGCTCATGTATGGGAAGACGGACGTCTGTATGTCTATGCTTCTCATGATATCGATCCTCCGCGTGGGTGTGATTTGATGGACCGCTATCATGTATTCTCTACGGATGACATGGTGAACTGGACGGATCATGGGGAAATTCTGAATTCTTCGCAGGTATCCTGGGGACGTAAAGATGGAGGTTTCATGTGGGCACCCGATTGTGCTTATAAGAATGGTACTTACTACTTTTACTTTCCGCACCCGAGTGGCGATGACTGGAACAATACCTGGAGAGTGGGCATAGCTACCAGCAAACATCCTGCCAAGGACTTCACTGTACAAGATAAGTATATAGACATGATAGGAATGGAAGACGATTGTTTTGCTATGATAGATCCCTGTGTCTTTGTAGATGATGATGGACAAGCTTACTTCTATTATGGTGGCGGAGGCCGTTGTGTAGGTGCCAAAATGAAAGACAACATGATGGAATTGGCTGAACCACTGCATGCAATGGAAGGTTTGAAGGATTTCCATGAGGCTGCCTGGATACATAAAAAAGACGGTATGTATTATTTATCCTATGCTGACAACCATGCAGAGAATGGCAAGGGAGCTAATCGCCTGAACTATGCAACAAGTAACTCTCCGTTGGGACCATGGACCTATCAGGGTATTTATCTGGAGCCTACAGGTTGTGATACAAGTCATGGCTCTATTGCGGAATATAATGGAGAATGGTATGCTTTCTATCATAATTGTTCTATTTCAGGTAGAGGTAATCTTCGCTCTATTTGTGTAGATAAACTCTATTATAATCCGGATGGCACCATACAAGTGGTGAAACAAACTAAATAATCTCTTATGCAATTGCCTACCTACTTATTTCGATTTGGCTTAGGATTCGTATTGCTTGCTTTTGTGGCTTGCGGCGATAATGATACCCCTCCGGAAGTTGATTCCCCGGAGGTTGAGCCTCCGGTAGTAACTCCTCCGGAAGGTCCCTATGAATATGATGATGATTTGGATTATGACTCCGAAGCATTTCTCAAAGCATATAAGGGAACACCTTATAAGGGACCGCATCATGTTCCCGGAACTTTGGAGGCGGAAGACTTTGATGAAGGGGCACAGAATGTGGCTTATTATGAAAGTGATACCAAACCTGCTGATGTCGGTTATAGAGGTGCTCATGCGGTCGATGTACGTGCGGACGGCAATGCTTCCGGAGGTTATTATATTGGTGATGTGCAACCGGGCGAATGGATGTGCTATACGATTGAAGTAGATGAAGATGGTGCTTACTCCATTGATACTTACTGTGTGAAGGGAGACGGTTCCGAAGGCAGCTTCTACTTTGAGGTGGACGGACGTGGTGCAAGCCGTGGCATCGCTATGCCTCTTGGGGGCTGGACTGATTTCAGCCATAAGGCAACTGTCGGGAACATCCAGTTGACCAAAGGCAAGCATGTCCTGAAATACTTTGGCAGTACGCCGGGAAATATAGATAAGTTTGTATTTAGGCGTACGGGAAAACTGGAAGATCTTTCCAATTCCTTCACTTACCCGGTCACTAAGTCTATGAGTAACCCTCTTTTCACGGGTTTCGATTCACCGATGTACAATAGTTGGCTGAAAGGCCCTCTCTATACGGCTGATGCTTCGGCACATGTATGGAATATCGATGGAAAAGAGGTGCTTTACGTATATGCTTCGCATGATATGGAACCCGCACTTGGTTGCGACCGTATGGACCGCTATCACGTTTTCTCTACTGAAGATATGGTGAACTGGACGGATCATGGTGAAATAATGAATGCGGCTACTGTGCGGAAACATGCAGGTTGGGGCTGTGATGGTTTCATGTGGGCTCCTGATTGCGTTTACAATCCTGCGAACCAGACCTATTACTTTTACTTCCCGCACCCCTCCAATGCTGCCAACTGGAATAGTACTTGGCGTGTGGGTGTGGCCACCAGCAAATATCCGAATAAAGAATTTCGCGTAGTATCTTATGTGGAAGGTATGCCTGCCGAAATTGATCCTTGCGTGTTTATAGATGATGACGGGCAACCCTATATCTATAACGGCGGCGGTGGCAAGTGTTATGGTGGTAAACTACGGAAAGACGACTGGACAAAACTAGACGGTGCGGTAAAACCGATGACCGGTCTGAACGATTTCCATGAGGCTGCCTGGGTACACAAAAGAAATGGAGTTTATTATCTCTCGTATGCTGATAATAATCCGGGTGCCAACCGCTTGAACTATGCTACCAGTGATTCTCCACTGGGACCGTGGAAGTATCAGGGCATTTATCTGGGACCTACCACCTGTGATACCAGTCACGGCTCCATCGTTGAGTATAAAGGTGAATGGTATGCTTTCTATCACACTTCCGATGTTTCGGGACAGGGAAATCTTCGTTCGGTTTGCGTAGACAAGTTATACTATAATCCGGATGGCACCATACAGATGGTAAAACAGACCCGGGGACAGAAATGATTATTTGAAAGGCTAAGCTCCTCGTAGAGGGGTTAATGAAAAAAACAATAGTGAGATGAAAAATATATGTCTTTTTTTCTTTCTTTTTCTTGCAACCGTACAACTTAAGGCTCAGACCTTTACCGGTGAGAAAACGAACTGGCATGGCTTCGACCGCTATGATTTTGTAATGAGTGAAACAACATTTCAGATTCAGCCGATAAAGGCTACAGAACGTGAGGGGGCTGGCGTTGCCGGACCGGAAAAGGGGATGCGCAGATGTATAGTCGTTGTTCCGAAACAGGCTGCTGAAGGTAATCCCTGGTCGTGGCGTGGCTGTTATTGGGACCATCAGCCACAAGCTGAAATAGAACTGTTGAAGCGTGGCTTCCATATTGCTTATATCACTACTGACCCTGACCAGACATGGGAAGTATGGTATAATTTTCTGGTCAATGAACATGGTCTCTCGCCTAAACCTGCATTTATCGGCATGAGCCGTGGCGGAGCCAATTCTTTTACCTGGGGAACTGAGCATCCCGACAAAGTATTGGCTATTTGCGCCGACAATCCCGGACTTTCGCAGAAGAGCCTGATGAGTATGGACAAGCTTGCCCGGCAGGATGTTCCTATCCTGAATATTTGTGGCAGTATTGATCCTATACTCAATAATACTTATGCTATTCAGGGTGTTTATCAGGGTAATGGCGGACGCATGTCGGTACTGATTAAGGATGGTACGGCGCATCATCCGCACAGTTTGCAAGATCCGAATGTTATTGCCGATTTTATCGAACAGGCTTACAAGGCGAAGCCTGCTGCAAAACCTGGATTTCTGCCCGATAAGTATAAGAAAAGTAATTTCTACAGTACAGATCCTGTTTACTCATATGCCAAACATGATAAACTTTGGGTAACTTCATGGGGACCTTATTTTGCGGGTAATTACAATAAATATCAGTTCTCACTGGAAGGGGTGGAAGGATTGGTTACAGTCATTACTCCTGAGAAACCTGCTGCCGGAAATCCCTGGATCTTCCGCTGTGATCAGCCGGATGGCAGTTCTGTTGTTGATTTGGGATTACTTGCAGGTGGCTTTCACATAGTGGTTGCTCCTATAGCTTATAATGCTGACGGGCCTTTGTTCGACCAGTGGAACATTGCGTATAACTATCTTGTGAATAAGGGATTTGCTCCACATCCTGTGATGGCCGGACGTGGAGGTGCAACAGGTGAAGTCTATGCCTGGGCAATTGAAAATCCGGATAAGATTGCCGGAATTTATGGAGAGAATCCTATTTTGCGTTCGTCTTTGGCAAAGATGCAGCCTTTGGATAATCTGAAACCACTTAGCAAGGCTAAAGTTCCTATTCTACATGCTTGTGGCAGTCTGGACCCCAACCTGAAAACCCAGACAGGTGAAGTTAAGAAACGCTATACCGGTAAGATGACAGTAATTATAGATGCTGGACGCGGACATTATCCGATTGCTCCCCAAAAACCGGAGAAAATAATAGAATTGATTGAAAATATGGTTAAATAGTAGACAAATTAGCTGCTTTACTTAATATTAATCGGCTATTAAGTCTTTTTTAATCGAAAGGGAAAGTGTCAATCCTTATATTTGCCTTCGAGAATAAATATAAACTAAAACTGTTATATTATGAAATTTACACATTGCTTAGCCTCTGTAGCTTTAGTTTCCGTGTTGGGTGCTTGTGGAGGAGTACAAAACCAAGTAGCCACCGTCAAAGGTCCGGTTGACTACGTAAATCCCTACATGGGAAATATCAGCCATTTGTTGGTTCCCACTTTCCCCACTATTCATTTGCCGAACAGCATGCTTCGTGTTTACCCGGAACGGGCGGATTATACAACGGATATGTTGAACGGACTTCCCCTGATTGTGACCAGTCACCGTGGTAGTTCTGCTTTTAATCTGAGTCCGTATCAGGGAGATAATCTGCGTCCGGTTGTAGCTTATAGCTATGACGATGAGAAACTGAAACCCTATTATTATGAGGTGATCCTGGATGATGAGGAAATCAACGTGAAATATGCGCCTTCCCACCAGTCGGCTCTCTATCAGATAGAGTATGGACAACAAGGCAAGCCGGTGTATATGATGATTAACTCACGTAACGGTGCCATCAAGGCAGGCGACGGATTTGTGAGCGGTTATCAGCAGTTGGAGAATAATACACGCGTGTATTTGTACATCGAGTCGGACATTGCTCCCATAGAGACCGGTATTCTGGTTGATGGCAAGATAGATGCTTCTCAGAAGGACGCCGAAGGACGCAATGCTTGTGCCGTTTTGCACTTTGCCGATGGAACTAAGACGGTAAATCTGCGCTATGGTATTTCATTTATAAGTGAAGAGCAGGCAAAGAAGAATCTGCAACGTGAATTGCCTGACTATAATCTGCAAGCACTGGCAGAGAAGGGACGCCAGACGTGGGATAAAGCCTTGGGTGATATTCAGGTAGAAGGCGGTAGTGAGTCCGATAAACAGATTTTTTATACATCACTTTATCGCGTGTTCGAACGTCCGGTTTGCATCAGTGAAGACGGTCGTTATTTCAGTGCATTCGACGGAAAGATACACGAAGATAATGGCGAACCTTTCTATACGGACGATTGGATTTGGGATACCTATCGTGCTGCCCACCCTTTGCGTCTGCTGATTGACGAAGGAACAGAAAAGAATGTGATTGATTCTTATCTGCGCATGGCAGAACAAATGGGCGATATGTGGATGCCTACTTTCCCCGAGATTACAGGTGATTCCCGCCGTATGAACTCCAACCATGCCGTAGCAACCGTGGCCGATGCAGCCGCCAAAGGATTGAAATTTGATTTGGAAAAAGCTTATGAAGCCTGCCGTAAAGGTATAGAAGAAAAGACATTGGCTCCGTGGTCGGGTGCTGCTGCCGGTTGGATTGATGATTTCTATAAGAAAAACGGATATATCCCGGCGCTCCAGGCAGGAGAGAAGGAAACAGACCCGAATGTACATTCATTTGAGAAACGTCAGCCGATTGCCGTTACATTGGGAACTTCGTATGACCAATGGTGCTTATCGAGAATTGCCGATATGCTGGGTAAGAAGGATGATGCTGCCCACTATCTGAAGTGTGCTCATAATTATCGCAATGTATATAATGCCGAAACTGCTTTCTTCCATCCGAAAGATAAAGACGGCAAATGGATTGAACCGTTCGATTACCGCTTCTCCGGAGGTATGGGTGCCCGTGAATATTATGGCGAAAACAATGGTTGGGTATATCGTTGGGATGTTCCTCATAATGTAGCCGACTTGATTAATCTGATGGGAGGCGACAAACAATTCATCACTAATCTGGACCAGACTTTCCGTGAACCGCTGGGACGTGGCAAGTATGCTTTCTATGCACAGATACCCGACCATACCGGTAATGTAGGCCAATTCTCTATGGCTAATGAGCCGAGTTTGCATATCCCTTATCTCTACAACTATGCCGGACAGCCCTGGAAGACACAAAAGCGTATCCGCCAATTATTGAAGACCTGGTTCCGTAATGACCTGATGGGATTGCCGGGAGATGAAGACGGTGGCGGTATGTCTGCATTTGTTGTATTCTCTTCTTTAGGTTTCTATCCGGTGACTCCGGGCTCCCCGTCTTATAACATCGGCAGCCCCTTGTTTACTAAAGCTAAAGTGATGCTGAGCAATGGAAAAGTATTTGAGGTAGAGGCACAAGGTGCATCAGACGAAAACAAATATATCCAGTCTGCAACGTTGAATGGCAAAGAATGGAATAAGCCCTGGTTCAGCCATGACGATATAAAAGACGGAGGAAAATTGGTATTGGTAATGGGTAACAGGCCCAATAAGGCATGGGGTAGTGCAGGTGATGCAGTGCCGCCGTCTGCTGATAAATTGTAAGGTATATAGTCAATAGGAAAAACACCATGAGAACACTTAAAAAGATTGTTTTTACAGGATTATTGGCTCTTATGGCCTGTGCCACCCGAACGGCACAGGCTCAGGAGCTTTATAAAAATGAGAATGCTCCCACCCACGAACGTATCATGGACTTGTTGTCACGTTTGACGGTTGAGGAAAAGATTAGTTTACTGCGCGCTACGTCACCGGGTATTTCCCGTCTGGACATTCCTAAATATTATCATGGCAACGAAGCGCTTCACGGAGTGGTTCGTCCGGGACGGTTCACTGTGTTTCCGCAGGCCATCGGACTGGCGGCTACCTGGAACCCTGTATTGCAGGAACAAGTGGCTACGGTTATCTCTGATGAGGCCCGTGCCCGTTGGAACGAACTGGACCAGGGACGTGAACAGAAAAGTCAGTTCAGTGATTTGCTGACCTTTTGGTCTCCTACGGTGAATATGGCACGCGACCCGCGTTGGGGACGTACCCCTGAGACATACGGTGAAGACCCGTATCTGAGTGGCATCATGGGTACCGCTTTTGTGAAAGGCTTGCAGGGCAATGATAGCCGTTATTTGAAGATTGTGTCGACTCCCAAACATTTTGCAGCTAATAATGAAGAACACAATCGCTTTGTATGTAATCCGCAAATATCAGAGAAACAACTTCGTGAATACTATCTTCCGGCCTTCGAGGCATGTGTGAAAGATGGGAAGTCAGCATCTATCATGTCGGCTTATAATGCACTGAATGATGTGCCTTGTACACTGAATGCCTGGCTGTTGACCAAAGTATTGCGTAATGACTGGGGATTCAAGGGGTATGTGGTTTCCGATTGCGGAGGCCCTTCCTTGCTGGTCAATGCGCATAAGTATGTGAAGACTAAAGAAGCTGCGGCTACCCTCTCCATAAAGGCAGGTTTGGACTTGGAATGTGGCGACGATGTATATGATGAGCCTTTGCTGAGTGCCTACCGCCAATACATGGTTACGGATGCCGATATAGATTCGGCTGCTTATCGTGTGTTGCGGGCTCGTATGCAGTTAGGTTTGTTCGATAGCGGGGAAAAGAATCCGTATACAAAAATATCTCCTGCTGTGATAGGTTCCAAAGAGCATCAGGAAGTGGCGCTGAATGCAGCCCGCGAATGTATTGTATTGCTCAAGAACCAGAAAAAGATGTTGCCGCTCAATGCTAAGAAGATCAAATCCATTGCAGTGGTAGGTATCAATGCGGGCAGTAGTGAGTTCGGCGATTATAGCGGATTGCCGGTGATAGCTCCGGTTTCTGTTTTGCAAGGCATCAAAGACAGAGTAGGTGAGGACGTGAAAGTGGTATATGCTCCGTGGAAGTCGGCAGTGGATGGCATGGAACTTATACAAGGGGCAAGCTTTCCGGAAGGATTGCAAGCCGAGTACTTTGATAACACGAAGTTGCAAGGCACTCCGAAAGTCAGAAAAGAAGAATGGATAAACTTCGAACCGGGCAATCAGGCGCCGGATCCTTTCTTGCCTAAGTCTCCTTTATCCGTTCGTTGGACAGGTAAGTTGCGCCCCACGGTTACCGGACAATATACTCTCAGTTTCACATCCGATGACGGATGCCGCCTGAGCATTGATGGCAAAATGTTGATTGATGCGTGGCCGGGACATGCGGTCCGTACAGATACGGCTGCTATTTATCTGGAAGCCGGAAAAGACTATCAGTTGAAGGCTGAATATTATGACAATCGCGACTATGCCATCGCTAAATTGCAATGGCGGGTTCCCCAGGTTGGAAAAGTCACCCGTCTGGATTTATATGGCGAAGCCGGAAAAGCGGTGCGCGAATGCGAAACGGTGGTTGCCGTATTAGGTATCAATAAGTCGATAGAGCGTGAAGGACAAGACAGATATGACATTCAACTTCCGGCAGACCAGCGGGAATTCCTACAGGAAATATATAAGGTAAACCCGAATATCGTAGTCGTATTGGTTGCCGGCAGTTCACTGGCTGTCAACTGGATGGACGAACATGTACCTGCCATTGTTAATGCATGGTATCCCGGAGAAAGTGGAGGCAAAGCTGTGGCGGAAGTACTATTTGGTGATTATAATCCGGGTGGCCGCTTGCCATTGACTTATTACAGAAGTCTGGATGAACTTCCTCCGTTTGATGATTATGACATTACTAAGGGGCGTACTTATAAATATTTCAAAGGCGATGTACTTTATCCTTTCGGTTATGGTTTGAGCTATACTTCATTTAAGTATTCCAATCTGCAGGTAGCGGATGGTGAGGAAGAAGTGAGTGTTTCATTCCAATTGAAGAATACAGGTAGATATGCAGGTGATGAGGTTGCTCAGGTTTACGTGAAACTTCCCGAAAGAGAGGAAGTGATGCCTGTGAAAGAATTGAAAGGCTTTGAACGCGTCTCACTGAAAAGTGGCGAAAGCAAGAAGGTGACTATAAAATTACGGAAAGACTTGTTACGCTATTGGGACGAGGCGAAAGGAAAGTTTATATATCCTTCCGGTAACTATAACATAATGGTAGGTGCCTCTTCTGCTGATATTCGCTTGCAAAGGGCGGTCTCTGTCCTGCAAAAGACAAAAGTGGTTTGTGTAGGAGCCAGCATCACTGCCGGAGCTACGACTGCTAATCCGGCAACAGATGCTTATCCGGCGCAGTTGGGCCGTATGCTGGGTGATGATTATAAAGTGATAAATTATGGTGTAAGTAGCTGCACTATGCTTCGTCACGGTGACTTCCCTTATTGGAAAACGAAAGAATATCAGAAAGTGCTGGCATCCAATCTGGACGTAGTGTTCATTGATTTGGGTGGAAATGACAGTAAAGGCATTAACCGTCCTTATATGCGTGAGTTTGATAAAGACTGCCGCGATATGATTGACGCTTTTGCGCAACTTCCCTCTAAACCCCGTATCATTCTGCTTACCCCGATTGTTTCTTTCGTAAAAGACTCGAACGGCATTTATGATGAGGTGATTGTGAAAGATGTAACTCCTGCTACTATCAGTGCTGCGCAAAAAAAGAATGTAGAAGTCATTAATATGCATCCGGTGCTCGACAAACACCCGGAACTGATGAAAGATGGCATTCATCCCGATGCGGAAGGTTCGGGAATGATGGCTAAGGCTATGTACGATTATCTGATTTCCCATCCTGAAAAATAAGTAAGACATGGAACGGAACATTAAATTTCAATGGATACTCTGTCTCTTGCTGGGCTGTACTTCTTCTTTATTAGCCCAGAATGTAGCAAACTGGGGATTGACTCATCCCCAGCCTAAAGAGACTTTACCAAAATCAAAAGCACAAATCATTATGTCCACTCCCAAGATACAGGTACCTGTAGAAGCGGTTGCTGAAAAAGTGGGTGCAAATGATTTCCTGTTAAACAAGGGTTGGAGACTGGCGGATAACAGCAATGTCATGTCTTCAAAGAAATCCATCTTTGAAGTTGGATACCATGCTGATGGCTGGTATAATGCAACTGTTCCGGGCACGGTGCTGACTACTTTGGTAGCCCAAGGAGTCTATCCCGACCCTTATTATGGACTGAACAATCTGGTGATTCCCGATACTCTTTGTCGGACAGACTGGTGGTATCGCCTGGAATTTTCATCTCCTATAGAGAAGAAGGGCAAAGAAGCCTGGCTGGTGTTCAAGGGCATTAATTATCAAGCTGAAATATGGCTGAATGGCATATGTCTGGGTACAATGAAAGGCGCTTTTATCCGGGGCGAATTCAATGCAACGGATCACTTGGTGGATGGTAAGAATGTATTGGCTGTTCACATTCTTCCGCCACCCAACCCGGGGATTCCTCACGAACAATCTCCCTTGGCAGGCAATGGCATGAACGGAGGACAGTTGTGTCTGGATGGCCCTACTTTTATATCTTCCGAAGGCTGGGACTGGGTGCCGGGCATCAGAGATCGGAACATAGGTATCTGGCAGGATGTGCATCTGCGTTTTACGCAAGGCATTCGTCTGCACGATACGCAAGTCATTACCCACCTGGCACTGCCGGATACGACGAGTGCAGAAATAACAGTGCATACTGAAGTGGAGAATCTGTTGCCGGTGGCTAAGCAGGTATCCGTCGATTTGTCTCTTGAAGGTAAGATAATCAGTAAACAGGTGGAGCTGGCACCGAAAGAACGGAAGGAAGTGACATTCACTCCGGAAGAATATCAGGCATTGGTACTGAAAGCTCCCCGGCTTTGGTGGCCGAATAATTACGGTCCGCAGGAGTTGTATACAATGAATGTGGCGGTAGCTGAAAAGGGAGTGGCTTCGGATGAAAAGGCAGTACGCTTCGGAGTCCGGGAGTTGTCTTATGAACTGGAAGTCTGCTTACCCAATGACTCTATCCGCAGAATGGAATACCGGCCTACGGTGCTGGGTAAGGGCGAACCTATCTTCGACAATATCAATCGCAAATATATCGAAGGAGGCATGTGCATGCCCCGGTTGAAAAAGAATGTTTCTTCTGATGTGCTCATTCCGGCACCCGATGAGGCTATGCAGCACTATATGGTAGTCAAAGTCAACGGAAAGCGCATCTTCTGTAAAGGTGGAAACTGGGGAATGGATGATGGAATGAAACGCGTATCGCGTGAACATCTTGAACCGTATTTCCGCCTGCATAAAGAAGCAAACTTCAATATGATTCGTAACTGGACGGGTGAGAGCACGGAAGAAAGTTTCTACGAATTGTGCGATGAATACGGAATGTTGGTGTTCAATGATTTCTGGCTAAGTACGCAAGGCTATAATATGACCGTAAACGATGACGACTTGTTCCTGCAGAATGCGGAAGACGTAGTGGTACGTTTCCGTAATCATCCTTCCATTGCCATCTGGAACCCGAGAAATGAAGGATTCGCCCCTGCATACATTGAAGAGAATCTGGCAAAGATGATTGCTGAAAAAGACGGTACCCGTTATTATAGTCCGAACTCGACGCATTGCAACCTGAGGCCAAGCGGACCGTGGAACTATCATAAGAATCCGGTGGACTACTATCGTAACCGGGCACACGGATTTAATACGGAACAGGGCTCTACTTCCATCCCTACGGAAGAATCTATTCTGGCGATGATGGATGAAAAGGATGCGTGGCCTATCAGTGATGTCTGGTACTACCATGACCTGCATGGCGGTCAAAGAGAGTTTATGGAAGACATCGACCGAAAATATGGAAAGCCGTCGGACCTGAAAGATTTCAGCCGGAAAGCGCAGCTTGTCAATTATGACAGCCATCGCGCCATAATGGAAGCATGGAACAGCAAGATATGGAATAGTACAAGCGGCCTGTTGCTGTGGATGAGCCACCCGGCATGGCCCAGCATGGTCTGGCAGGTATATTCCTGGGATTACGAAACTTTTGGTTCTTTCTATGGTTGCCGCAAGGCATGTGAACCTGTTCATATTCAGAAGAATTTGGATGACCAAAAGGTAATAGTAGTGAATACTACTTTAAAAGAGATGAAAGGGGCCAAAGCTATCTATGAAGCTTATTCTCTGGAAGGTAAATCCCTGTTCAGACGGGTGTCGAAAGTGAATGTATCGGCCAATGAGGCAACAGAATGTTTTGTACAGGACAAACCTCTTGGCATTACCGGGATATATCTGGAACGTCTGATGTTGATAGATAAACGTGGAAGGACGGTTTCTGTCAATGATTATTGGCAGGACAACGGTAAAGGAAACTTTCTGGAGTTTAATTCATTGGCAGAAGCTTCGGTAGCCTGCAAGCTAATTAGGCAAGAGAATAACCGGGTGCAGATAGAATTACGGAACACGGGTGCAGAGCCTGCTATTGCTCTGAAACTGAATGTACGTGAACCGGATACTGACAAACGTATTCTGCCGGCTTATGTCTCGGACGGTTATTTCAATTTGCTGCCGGGAGAAAAGAGAATTATCACAATAGAATATGTACCGCAAGGAGAGGCTGCGATTTCTGTAGAAGGATACAATTTGAAGCGCAGCAGATTGTTAACCCTGAAATAAGAAAGTAAAAATATGTGGAATAAGAAGATACTATACTCCGCTCTGGTTTGTATAGCATCGTTGGGAGCATATGCCCAACCGGTTATACGTCAGGCTCATTCCAACCGTTTTCCCACAACTTACACTAAGTGGCAGGAAGCCTTGCTGGCCGGCAATGGCAAGATGGGAATCATGGTTTTCGGAAACCCTTTGCACGAAACGGTGGTCTTTACCGACCGTTCTTTCAACTTCCCCGGTGCGAAGCCGCGCACGTTTGCCGAGGTGCCCCGTGACACACTTGATTTAATAAAGAAATATTGCGCTACCGGAAAATTCAAAGAAGCGAACGACTTGGCTGTACGCACTTCTCATTGGCGTGATGGAGGCGAAGGCGGCAGGCATCCGGGCTTTGCGCTCAAGATTGATATGGATGCGAGCGGGGAGATAAAAGACTACAGCCGCATCAGTAATTATGAAACCGGAGAAATAACAGTCCGGTGGAGTGATGCCTGCGGAGAATGGGAGCGCCGGTCGTTTGTTTCACGGGATGCCAATGTTTCGGTATTCGAACTGCAAGCACCTTCTGCCGGTAAGCTGAACTGCGCAGTCAGCCTGCAAATGCCTGCGGAGATGAACTTTCCGAAAGGAATGAAAATGAATTGCCTGCATGCGAAGGATTATCTGAATATCCGTGTGAACTATGCTCCGCCAATGGATGCGGAAGGTTATGAAGGAGGTATCCGGGTAAAGCAATCAGGCGGTTCCTGTTTCCTGCGTAATGATACGTTGTATATACAGGATGCTTCGAAAGTACTCTTGCTGGCACGCACTGAAAAGTATGCCCCGGATTGTGCGGCAGAGTGGGATAAAGGCCTGCTGAAAGAAGCATTGAATAAGATAAAGCCGGATTATAAAGCCCTCGTAAAGGCTCATAAGGCTATACATGCCGCAATCTTCAACCGTGTGAAGATGGACTTGGGTGCATCCCCTGCCGAACGGTTACTATCCAACGAAGAATTACTGGAAAAACAGAAACAAACGGACTCACCCGTATTGGCACTGTGGGAACGGATTTTTGATGCGGGAAGGTATCACTTCCTGTCTTCCGGCAACGAACTGACGCCTCCTGATTTGTTGGGAATCTGGACAGGCGACTGTAATGCCGGCTGGGGAGGTTACTATCATTTGGATGCGAACCTGAACTTACAGGTCAGCGGTGGAAATACCGGTGCCATGCCCGAAGTGATGGAGGGATATTTTCATCTGAATGAAGTCTGGCGGAAAGACTTTGAAACGAATGCATTTAAACTGTTGGGCTGCCGTGGCATGCTGGCTTGTGGCAATACTCCCGGACTTTCTTCCGGACTGATGGCTTCTATCAACGATTTCTATCCGTATCATTATGCTACGGGCGAAGAGGCTTGGTTGCTCTATCCTTTCTGGGAGCATTATCTCATTACGGAGGATAAGGCGTTTCTTCAAAACCGCCTGTATCCTTTGTTGAAATGCATGGGCGAATTCTATGAGGATTTCCTGAAGTATAAGGATGATGAAGGCTACTATATTATTGCCGGTTCCGTTTCACCGGAGAACCAACCTTCCAACTTGCGGGTATCTTTGTTGAATAACTCCGCTTTCGATCTTTCCGGTGCCCGTTTCATACTGTCCACCTTGGTGAAGGTGTGCGACTTATTGGGTGAGGAGCAAGGCACCGGTGGAGGCAAACAGCGTTGGAAACACCTCTTGGATTCATTGCCGCCTTACCGGATTAATGAAGACGGAGCAATAAAGGAATGGGGCTGGCCGGGCTTGGCTGAGAGCTATAACCATCGGCATTCCAGCCATTTGATGATGGTGTGGCCTTACCGTGAATTCTCGGAAGATAAGACTCCCGAACTTTACAAGGCAGCCCATAGGGCTTTGCAGATGCGCGACCGCCACAACTATGAGAATGCAGGACATGGATATCTGCATGCCGCTTTGATTGCCGCCGGATTACATGATACTTCTTCCTTAAAGAATAAGTTGCTGACGCTGACTCAAAAAGACTTTTACTATAACAGCTTGTCTACGGCACACTATCCGAACTTCGGAACTTTCTGTACGGATGTCTGTCATGCCGTGCCCGGTGTGCTGATTGAGATGCTGGTGGGTTCTGACGAAGAAGGCATCGAACTGTTGCCCGCTTTGCTGGCTGGCATTGAGCGAGGTAGCATTAGCGGAATAAAAGCCCGTTGCGGAGTGACGGTTGAACAGCTCTCGTGGAACCTTTCCGATAATAAGGTGTATGCCACTCTCTACTCTGCGAAAGACCGGAAGATAAAATTGAAACTCGGGCAGTCGTATGATGAAATCATCTCATTGCGAGGAGGCAAGGCAAAGAAAGTTATAATCAATTATCAATTATCAATAGAGAAATAGCTATTAATTACTAATATCAAAACACATTACTTATGAAAAAGAGTTTTTATCTGATTTTTACTTTGTTCCTGGCGGGATTTATGCTCTCCTGCCAATCTCCTAAAAGCAATTCGGCAAAAGAAGAGACTGCCGGGATTGACAGTATGGCTCCGAACCCGTTTATCACACACATGTACACAGCCGACCCTTCGGCTCATGTATGGGCTGACGGGCGTCTGTATGTATATGCTTCGCATGACATCGACCCGCCGCGCGGTTGCGACTTGATGGACCGCTATCATGTCTTTTCTACAGATGACATGGTGCACTGGACGGATCATGGTGAAATCCTGAACTCCTCGCAAGTACCCTGGGGGCGTAAAGAAGGCGGATTTATGTGGGCGCCCGATTGCGCCTACAAGGATGGTACTTACTATTTTTATTTTCCGCATCCCAGCGATACGAAATGGAATAACAGTTGGAAAATCGGTGTAGCCACCAGTAAAGAACCGGCGGCCAACTTCACTGTGCAGGGATATATAGAAGGAATGGATCCGTTGATTGACCCTTGTGTGTTTGTGGATGATGACGGTCAGGCTTACATCTACAATGGCGGTGGACAGATCTGTAAAGGTGGTAAACTGAAAGACAATATGGTGGAACTGGATGGCGAAATGCAGGTTATGGAGGGTTTGGAAGACTTCCACGAAGCTACCTGGATACACAAGTACAACGGAAAATACTATTTATCTTATTCCGATAACCATGATGAAAACTGGAACGACGGCGTGAAGGGTGATAACCGCATGCGTTATGCCATCAGTGACAGTCCGCTCGGTCCTTGGAAATCCATGGGTATTTATATGGAACCCACTGATAGTTACACCAATCACGGTTCCATCGTGGAATATAAAGGTGAGTGGTTTGCTTTCTACCACAACAGTGCTTTGTCCAACCATGACTGGCTGCGTTCCATCTGCGTAGATAAACTCTATTACAATGAGGATGGCACCATTCAGATGGTAAAACAGCGGAAATAAGATGACCTATGCGACTTATTAGTCTGATTTTGTTACTACTTCTGTGCGGAAGCATATCCGCACAGAAAGTTGAGTGGTACTCCACTACCCAGGCAGCTCCTTGGGCAAAACAGAAAGTGAAACCGGAACGGAATGATGCGGGAAGTGAGATTGTTCTTGATGCCGCTAAACGTTTGCAGGTGATTACGGGCATAGGCGGATGTTTCAACGAAATGGGTTGGGATGCACTGAACCTTTTGTCCACCACGGAACGTGAAACCGTTCTTCAAGCCATCTTCGGAAAAGAAGGCGCTTGCTTTGAGTATTGTCGCCTTCCGCTGGGTGCGAATGATTTCGCCATGAGTTTTTATTCTTCGGCCGATGTTGCAGGAGATTTCGACTTGGTGAACTTCAATATCGACCGTGACCGCTATATCCTGATTCCCTATATCAAGGCTGCCCGTCAGATAAATCCCAATTTGCGCATCTGGGCTTCCCCCTGGTGTCCGCCGGCATGGATGAAGACGAACAATCATTATGCTTCGGCCATCCGTCCTTCGGGCGAAAAAGATGTGAACGGACTTGCGCCTGCGGAGGCTATCGCTGAATTCAGCACCGGTTTCCGGATGGAAGAAGGTTATTTGAAAACTTATGCCAATTACTTTGTACGTTTCGTTAAAGCTTACGAGGCTGAAGGGCTACCGCTGGAATGTATCCATGTACAGAATGAACCTTGCTCCAATCAAGTGTTCCCCAGTTGCAAATGGCGCACGGAAGATTTGACTTTCTTTCTGGGGCATTATCTGGGGCCGACGTTCGAAAGAGAAAATATCAAGACGGATATCTATTTCGGAACCATCAACACGGCTAATCCGGAGTATGTACGCGTAGCTTTACGCGATAAGGAAGCATCGAAGTACATCAAAGGTGTTGGTTTCCAGTGGGACGGTAAGAAAGCTATCTCGACCATTCATCGTGAATACCCTGAGCTGAGACTAATGCAAACGGAAACGGAGTGTGGCAACGGGGCGAATTCATGGGATTATGCCGAATACACCTGGAACCTGATGAAACATTATTTCAGTAATGGTATCAATTCATATCATTATTGGAATATGATTCTTCCCTCTCCGGGCGTCAGTCCCTGGGGATGGAACCAGAACTCTATGGTTTCTATCGACAAGAAAACCCGTACCGTGACGTATAATCCGGAATTCTACCTGATGAAACACTTGGGGCATTTTGTACAAACAGGTGCTTACAGACTGGAAACTCCGTTGGATAAGAATATGCTGGCTTTTGTCAATCCGGACGGCACAATCACGGCTATTGTTGCCAATGTAACTGATGCTGATGAAACGATAAGTATTGCGGTTGGGAAGCAAAAGGTGACTCTTGCTTTACCTCCTCACTCATTTCATACTGTAAATTGGAAACAATAGTTTCTTCATCTGAAGCGATAACATAATTTGCTTTTTTAGTTATGCTAAGAGGGTATGTCGGAGAAAAGACATACCCTCTTTTTTGCATCTTTCATAACAAGCGATCTCTGTCAGGAAATTCACTGACAGACAGAAATACTTGCCCCTCAATCCCTGTTTATTCCCGAAGCTTTGGGAGCGTGATAGTAAAGCTTTAGGAATACGTTCGTAAAGCTTTGGGAATATATCCATAAAGCTTACGGAAACCGCCGGCCCACCAGTCGAAACTGTAACATTTAAACCTGAAAATGCTACAAATATCCCTGAAAATGTAACTCTGAGTACACATAGCATAGCATAGCACAGAATAGCATAGCAAAGAATAACCCCCTCATGACTCCCCCACAGGGGGACCGGAAGGAGAGGAGGATAAAAAGGAGGAGGGAAATTAACGCTTACCCCGAAATCGGTAGGTGAATTATGAAAAGAGCCTTATCTTTGCATGGTCGTTAAGCTTAGGACACAAACAAAACTATTAATTGAAAAATTAAAAGCTCACCTTTAAAACAGAATAGTCTGTTTTATTTACTAAACTATTAATTCACATAACATGAGAAGTAACAATTTAATTGTGGTGCGTTTTGGCACCACCCGGGCGAACTGTGCCCTTACGAAAAAGATTTTAGCAGCACTTATTCTGTGCATATTATGCACGACAACTGTATGGGGGCAGTCGGCTAATGCGCCCTCTTTGCCTCAACTGGCCACTCCGTCGCCCAAGGCAACTATGGTAGACCGCTTCGGATATTATCCGACGAACCTGTATACCGGACTTGTGGATATTACAATTCCCATCCATACCATCGAAGTGAAAGATATCAAGATTCCTATCGAATTCAAATATCATGCTTCGGGACTAAAGTATGACGATCTGCCAATGGAGGTGGGATATGGCTGGACGCTGATGGCAGGAGGCGAAGTGAGCTATAGCGCACGTGCGGTCAGCGCCTATCAGACGACTGGAGAGAGATGGAACCCTTATGTCAAATCCGTTTCAGACATCACCCGCGAGAGTTTCATGCAATATAGTGACGACCAAAAGCAACTGGGCTATGTGATGAATGGAAATAAATATCAATATAACATTCAGGGAATTTTCCGTGATTCGGAGTACGATGTATATAATTTCTCCTTTCTCGGATACAGCGGACAATACTATATCCTTTCTGCCGATTCTTCATTCAGTATGCCCCAGTCTTCCATCTATTTCTTCGGCTCTCCATACACGCCTGTGGCCCGTGACGACTCTGGCAACGAGTATCAGTTCGGGGAAGAGGATTTTGATGAAGGATACCAACGGAACTATACCCATTACCTGACCAAGATTATCTCGGCGGACAAAGCTGACACCGTCAGTTTCAACTATCGCCAAGTTTATTGGGGGAACAGGGAGCAGTTGGTAAAGCGGCCGATGATAGACAGCCGCTATACCATTACGGAAAATTCGACGGGGAATGTCACATTTGCTACAGAAGGTGCTCCCAGTGTCTCCTGCAAATACTACAATACACCTATCCTTCAGGAAATCAAATACAAAGGCGGACAGGTGAAATTTATCTATTCATCGACGAATATCCGTTCGTTGGAGGAAATCCAAATCTGCAATTCATATGGGGGAATATTGAAAAGAATCTCCTTGGAAAAGACCGGGCACGCCTATCTGAACACTGTGAACTTTAAAGACGGCAGTAACCGCAACGTCTATTCCTACAAGATGGAATATAATGGCACGAAGCCCGAAGGATTTGTCGGAATAGACTATTGGGGATATTACAACGGACGTACGGCGACCCAGAACTTTGTTCCCGATTTTCAGGTAGGAACTGTTTCTGACAGGAACTACAGGATTCCGGGCATGAACAGAGAGCCAGATGAGACTGTGATGCAGAAAGGTATGCTGAAGAAGATGGCCTATCCTACCGGAGGTTACTCAACCTTCGCGTTTGAAGGGCATCGGAACGAAGTCGGTAACTTGTATGGTGGCCTCCGCATCAAAGAAATAGCTAATTATGATGCGAAAGGCCTTCTGCTGGAGCGGAAGAACTATAAATACGGCTTGGGAGAAAGCGGAAACGGACGTGCTGTACGGCTGATAAAGAGTGAAGACTATTGCACTTATTCACGCATGTTGGAAAGCTATTTCCTTGAATATTCTGAAGGAGAAAACTTGTATTTGGGAGACCAGAAAAATGTACGGTCTTACGAAGCTTTTCCTCGCAGTTCCTACTTCAGTCATGGCAGCACAGTGGTCTATCCTTGCGTGACGGAATATATCGGGACATCGGACTCTGCGGAAAGAATAATCGACTACTCTTTCACTGATTTTGTTGACGAATGGTATGATGGCACCATGCGCGGACTGAAACCTGAGTTCCCGGACAGATCGAACAACTGGAAATGCGGAAAGTTGCAGAGCAAAATCGTGAGGGACCGGACCGGTAAAACGGTCTACGAACTGAGCAACATTTACGAAGAAGTGAACCGCAGGGACTACCAAAACTTGCGTGTACTCCCTTATATCCACTTTTATGGAGATGGCTCGGGTCCTATAGAAGAAAACTTATACAATTACTATGACTTTGTGAATGCTACGGACGGTTCCCTCTACGACTATTACAACTATTACATCACCAGTGGCGAGTACAAGGTTAAAGAATCAACGGAATATCGTGATGGCGTTTACCTGACCACCCGCTACAAATACAACGCTCTTGGACAGGTGTCGGAACAAACGGATGTGGAATCGGACGGAAGTGAGCAGACTGTTCGTTATAAATATGCCACTGATCTTTGGAAAAATGCGGCGGGTGGCAGCATATACTACACTATGTATTCGGCAAACATGCTTGCGCAGGTACTGGAAAAGTCCGTGTATAAAGGAAGTGTACAGGTTGATAAGATAATGAATGAATACAAGAATTGGGGTACATTCGTAGCTTTGCAGAATATAAAGCAACTTAATTATTACGAGCCCCGTATCAAATATCAAAGCTATGATAAATACGGGAATCCTACATGCGTGTCCAAAGGTCTTGGACTTGAGGAGACCTGCTACATTTGGGGTTACAAGGGGCAACGGATCATTGCTGAAATAAAAGGTGGCTCTTTCAGTGCATTGGGCCAAATTTTGATAGACCGGGTAACGGCGGCAGCTTCGCCTTCCTCTGCCGACATGGCGACAATAGAAGCCCTCCGCTCCAATCCGTCACTTGCTGACAGCCGGATAACGACCTATTACTACGACTCTGCCCTGAACCTGACGCGCCTCGTGATGCCCAACGGTACAGAGACCGGCTACATGTATGACACCTTCGGACGTCTGTCGTACATGAAGGACTCAAACGGAAAGGTTCTTGAAACTTACCAATACGATTATAAACAATAAAAACCTCAATGATTATGAAACGAAATATATTATTCATATTGCTGTTGCTTTGTGCTTCCCATCCGAAGGCGCAAACTACCACGCACTACAACTCCGTGAAAACTACTGCACCCACCGTTGCCACTACCGCAACAACTGGTTTTTCGGTATCCAACAGTATTGCCTCCTACCAGTACTTCGATGACCTTGGCCGGCCCTATCAAACTGTTCAGGTGGGAGCGAATTCCAACCAGTTAGATTTGGTCACTTATCAGGAATATGATGCCGCAGGGCGTAATTCTGTCACCTGGCTCCCCGCAAGCGCTGCTTCGGGGAATAATGGCAAACCGCTTACTTTGAGTACTTTTCAGTCCCGTTCATCGTCCAATTACGATGATGGCAAGGCATACTCCCAATCGGTTTATGAAGCCTCACTGCTGGATCGTGTGTCGGAACAGTACGGTCCGGGGCAGGATTGGCACAATAACAGCAAGCGCGTGAAGACGGATTATCTGGCCAATACCTCCAGTGGTGAGTTGGCTTGCAAATGGTATCGCACTACGGACACACGTGGCAGCGTACAGGTCAGTATCCTGTCCGGAAAAGTAAACTACCCCATTAACGAATTATATGTCACTCGTACTACGGATGAGAATGGAACGGGGGTGACCCTGGAATTCAAGAATAAGCAAGGACAGTTATTGCTTACCCGCCAAAAGAACGGGGCTGCATACCATGATACTTATTATATCTACGATTCCTATGGTAATCTGCGTGTCGTACTTCCCCCTTTAGCTGCTGACGCTATGGCAATATCAGGTGTCTGGATGCCTGCCACCGACGGCTCGGATGTGCTGTCCCGCTATGCTTATCTTTATAATTATGATATCTATAACCGCTGCATCCGGAAGAAGCTTCCCGGTGCCGGTTGGATAAGGTATGAGTATGATTATTCCGACCGTTTGACTGCTAGTCAGGATGCCGAACAGGCTTCCAATAGCCCTGCGCTCTGCACATTCTATCTGTATGATGATGATAACCGTCCGATAGTTCAAGGGCTCTGTGAGTTTACGGGCTCCATTGCTGCCTTAGGTTCTTCGACGATGCTTACATCTTTGAAACGTTCGTCCGACGGCTCCATAATTGCCGGTGGTTTGGATGGCAGCGGTTATAGCGGTAATTTGTCTCTCATTTCTCCCGTGGTGCATACGGTGAACTATTACGACGATTACGGCTTCCGCAGCTTGGCAGGTTTCAACAACAGTAACTTCCCTGTAGCAAGCTATCCGGGTAGCGGTCTGCTGACGGGCACGGTGACTAGTTTGCTTGATGGTAGCGGACAGAAACTCTATACGGCCTATTATTACGATGAAAAAGGACGTTTGGAGAAAACTGTTGCTTCTAATCACCTTGGAGGTTATGATACCACAACTACCGTTTATACGTTTACAGGCAAACCCAAGACTGTGACACATGTGCATACAGCAAGTGGCAAGAGTACGCAGACACAGGTCTATACCTATACTTACGACCATGCGGAGCGTGTGAAAACTGTTACCCATAAGCTGAATACCGGAGGTGCCGTTACGTTGGCAGACAATACGTATGACGATTTGGGGCGACTGAAAAAGAATAATCGCAATGGGGTTTCTTCTTTGTCTGATACTTATGAGTACAATGTTCGTTCGTGGCTCACCCACATATCGGGCTCACAGCATGTGGAGGATTTGACTTATGATTATAATGGTAATATTTCTTCTATGCAGTGGCGGCTTGACGGAAATACCCGTAAATATACTTATAGTTATGACCCGCTGTCGCGTCTTAGTAGTGCCACCTTTTCCGGAGGAAAAGATGCTGAGCGATATAATACTGCCTATTCGTATGACAAGCATGGCAATATCACAGCCTTGCAGCGTTACGGTAACACAGCTAAGAGTGATCTCGGTGTTTACGGACTTGTGGATAACCTGACAATGACCTACAACGGTAACCAACTGACAAACGTAGATGATGCGGCAGTAACTGTCACGCTGCCCGAGTCCAATGACTTTAAGAAAGGATCGGCTGTTATCCCTGGTTATGCCTATGATAAAAATGGTAGTCTTACGAAAGATTTGAATAAGAAGATTGCTAACATATCTTATAATTCATTACATTTGCCTCAGCAGTTGACCATTGATGGAGTGACACATAAATATATTTATGCCGCTGATGGAAGAAAACTTAAGGTCGTGCAAGGGAGTACCAATCGTGACTATGTAGGTAACCTTATCTATGAGAATGGTTCTTTGAAAAAGATATTGGTTGAAGGTGGCTATATTGAGGGTGGTACGTATTACTTTTACTTCAATGATCATCTTGGTAATGTCCGTGCGGTGATTGATATGAACAACTATCATATCCAGTATAACCATTATTATCCTTTCGGGCTTCCAATGGCGGAGACTACAGATGGGAAGCAAAATGAGCAACCCTATAAGTACAATGGTAAGGAGTTTGAAAGAAAGGATGGGCTGAACTGGATGGATTATGGAGCAAGACATTATGATGCGGCACTGGGAAGGTTTACGACGATGGACCCGTTGGCGGAGAAATATTATGCACTGAGCCCGTATGCGTATTGTGGGAATAATCCGATAAATAGAATAGACCCGGATGGAAAAGATTGGCGTGTACAGACTCATTATAATAGGGAAACCAAGAAAATGGAGTATACCATAACTGTGAATGCTGTCCTTTACAATAATTCCAGCGATCAGGATATTAACATGAAACAGTTATCTACTTCAATTACAGAACAAATGACTAATATATATACTATTTCAGGTGGGGATTTTGAAACGAAGATGAATTTTAATCTGAGGACAGTAAATTCACTTGATGAAATAGGAGAAAGAGATCATGTGATACAGGTGGTTGATCAAAGCTTTTTGGATGAGAAAAAATCTAAAGGAAAAACTTTGGCCCAATCTACAACTTATGGGTTGAATATGGAAATTGGTACAGACCTTGCTAAAGAGACGTTGAACAATGCAAATGGTAGAAGTATTGCTCATGAACTTGGTCATACTGGCGGATTGCCCCATTTGAATGATGATCTCAAAGATAATAATAACTTAATGAGGCAAGGGTATTATGTAAACGGTAATGTAAATTTAGCTATTCAATTAGATCATGGTCAAATTAGAAAAATACGTGATAATTACATTCATAATAAGTTGAAAGTAATAAGTCCAGTTCGTACATACAGAAATGGATTAAAATATTTGCAAAAATGAGAATATACATATCTATGATAATAATAGGTTTCCTAATGCAAGCCTGCCAACAGAAATCTCAAGAAGAACTTCTGTCTATTATAGTCACTAGTCCAAGTGAAAATTGGAATGGGCGTAATGGACAAGATTATATAAAACTTTGGTTAAATGATAGTTTGATATTTAGTGGTACGTATTTTACACAATTCAATGACACTTTGCCAGATGTTCCTAAATCTTTTGATGAAATAAAAGATTTTTGGGGGATGAATGTTGCTTTACTTAGTAAAAAGGATATGAAGTACCAAGATAGTCTAAAAATTAGGTTAAGATTAGTAACACTTGATGGCATGCCAAATGAAGATCCTATTTCAATAGACTCTACTTTCTATTTTTATCCTATTGATAGTATCTTTGATATAATGTTTTTAGTAGATAAATATAAGAAAGAGTTTCGTGGATATGATTATTATCATAATTCAGAGAGGTGGGAACCCTGAATTACCTGTTCTGCCAATCCGCTAATATAAATTTTCCCTGTCTCTACGAAATATCTGTAGAGACAGGGATTATTTGTTTCCTTTTTCCTATTCTATGTACAAATAATCATAATGCACCACCGGCTTCTTCCCATGCTTTCCCATCGCTTCCCTTGCCTGTGCAGAGTCGCAATTTGCTTTTCCTACACCTACGGGATTACCTTCAAAATCAATAATCCGCACGATGTCATCTTTTTCAAACTCTCCCTCGATAGCGGTGATGCCAACGGGCAGGATACTGATTGCTTTATCGGAATTCAAGACCTCTGTAGCGCATTGGTTGATATGCAGTTCACCTTTGGCGAAACCTTCACTATGGGCAATCCATTTCTTGATACTGGATACAGGTTCGGCAGAAGGGATAAAACGTGTACAAAGAGTACTTTCCGGATGCTGTATCAAATCGACGAGAATATTATCGAGCTTACCGTTGGCAATGATAACCGTGATACCTTCATCAGCTACTTTGCGGGCAATGTTGGTTTTAGTCAACATACCGCCACGCCCAAAGCTGGACTTGGAAGTCTGGATGTAGGATGACAGGTCCTTGCCTTGCCCAATCTCCCGTATCACTTCCGAAGTAGGATCGGCTGGGGAGCCGTTGTAAATTCCATTAATATTGCTGAGTATAATCAGCGCTTGTGCGTCCATCATAGACGCTATCAGGCCGGACAGTTCATCATTGTCCGTAAACATCAGTTCGCTTACGGAAATAGTGTCGTTTTCATTCACGATAGGAATGACGCCGTTCTCCAGCATTACCGTCATGCAGTTCTTCTGGTTGAGGTAGTGACGGCGGGTGGCGAAGTTTTCCTTCATAGTCAGCACTTGTCCTACGGCAATGCCATGTTCGCGGAATAACTCGTAATAGCGGTTGATTAATTTGGCTTGCCCTACGGCAGAGAAGAGCTGGCGCTGGTCTACACTGTCCAGCTTCTTGGCCGGGTGCACTTCGCTACGTCCGGAAGCCACGGCTCCGGATGAAACGAGGATGATTTCTACTCCTGCCTTGTGCAGTTCAGCTATCTGGTCGACCAGTGCGGACATACGCGTAACGTCCAGAGTGCCGTCGCGGCGCGTCAGGACATTGCTGCCTACTTTTACGGCAATTCTCGAAAATTGTTGATTCATGTGTCGTTATATTGTTCTTATGTGGTTTTTAGAGACTGCACTTAGTCTTCATCTTCACCTTTGCCACGCTCCCGGATGATCTCCATGGCGTCTTCGTATCTTTCCTCACTTACGAGAATTGTTATATCGGATGTTATATAAGGTGCAATGGTACTCATAAGTCCGTCTTTTAAAATAGTTGCTATACCATTGTTCTCGAGTAAACCTTTAACAAGTTCTGCTTCCCACGGTGATCCTTTGAACACCTCCACTGTGCGGCTATTGTCTGTTGATTTCATAATGGTAAATATTAATGGGTTTATATACTACAAATATAACAAGTATTTCGAAGAAAAGATTTCTTTTATCGGTAAATGTTTGGCGATTATAGTTCTATTCGCTGCACAGTTACCTCCTTGTTCAGAAAAGTGGATGCTGATTCAATGAACTTTTCTTCCGCTTCCGTAGTGTAGTAGGCACAGTTTCCTGTTTTGGTGCATTTATTATCCATTTCCGGATGGCGCCGCAAGTAGTCTTTCAGACTGTCAGCTACCAATTCTCCTTGCGCTACGGTAGTAATGCCGGCGGGCATATACTTCTGTATCTTGGGAAGCAACAGAGGATAATGTGTACAACCCAGGATTACTGTGTCAATATATTCATCTTTCGAAAGAAGTTCGTCAATGTATTTGCGGATGAAATAGTCCGTTCCATCTCCTTCCGCCTCATTGTTTTCTACGAGTGGCACCCATAAAGGACAGGCTTCACCTTGTACTTGAATATCCGGAAAAAGCTTATGGATTTCTAAAGGGTAAGATTCGGATTTGATAGTTCCTGCAGTAGCGAGGATACCTACATGACGGCTATGCGTAATACTACCAATACACTCCACAGTGGGGCGTATGACACCCAACACCCGGCGAGCCGGATCCATTCCGGGTAAATCATTCATTTGTATGCTGCGAAGTGCTTTGGCAGAAGCGGTATTGCAAGCTAGGATAACGAGGTGGCAACCCATCTCAAATAGTTTGGTGACCGCTTGCAGCGTGAATTCATATACTATTTCGAAAGACCGCGTGCCGTAAGGCGTGCGTGCATTGTCTCCCAGGTAGATGTAGTCGTATTGAGGCAGGGCTTCCCGTATCTTGCTCAGGATAGTCAACCCGCCGTATCCGGAATCGAACACGCCGATGGGGCCGGGAATAGTGGATAATTCTTGTTTCATGATAGAGTATAGAGTGCAAAGATAGAAAAAAGGCGTAGACTGTATGCAGTCCACGCCTTTTTTCTATCTTTAGATAAGATAATTCTTTCTTATTTGATACCCAACTGAGCTTTCACTTTAGCTGTAACATCCACACTTGTAGCGCTTACGTAAGGTATGGAAGTACGGGCCAAATCGAAGATATAGATAGCGCCTTCTGCTTTACCTACAGCCTGGATAGCTTCGTCCAACTTCTTATAGATGGGTACCAACGCTTCTTGTTGTGCTTTCTGCATATTCTGGTAAGCTTCCTGTTGGAACTCTTCTTGTCTTTGAGCCATGTCCTGCAATTCTTTCTGACGTCTTTCTGCGATATTCTTCGGCAAAGAGTCAGCTTGTGCTTGGAACTCCTGTACTTTCTTGTTGAACTCAGTCTGAGAGCGTTGCATCTCTTCTGAGTATTGTTTAGACATAGCTTCCAAGTCAGCTTGTGCCTTTGTATATTCCGGCATAAGTGAAATGACTTCCTGAGAGTTCATGTGAGCGAATTTTTGTGCCATTGCTCCTAACGGAAGAGCAAACACAATTACGAGTAGTGCGATTTTTTTAAGCATAATGTTTATTGTTTATTTAAATAATTGTTCATTGTATCAATGCAAATATAGCGCTTTAGCTTATATTCATTGGGCAAATTTATGAAATTAATTTGAATATCCTAACTTTGCAAGCACTTCATTGCTGATATCTATTTGCGGAGAGGCAAAAATGATGCTTGTTGCAGAAGCACGGTCAACAACTACAGAATAGCCTTTCTGTTCTGATATTTCTTTAACAGCATTGTATATTTCATCTTGAATAGGTTGCATCAGACTCTCACGCTTCTTGAACAATTCTCCTTCAGGACCAAAATAGGTGCGGCGCAGTTCTGCTGCTTCCCTCTCTTTAGCGACAATCGCTTCCTCCTTCTTTCCCTTTTGTTCTTCGGAAAGGAAGACGGCTTCGGATTGATAGTTCTTGTACAACGTTTTAGCTTCTTCGGCAACTTTCTCTACTTCGCTTTGCCATTTCTTAGAAGCTTGGTTCAACTGTTCGTTAGCACGCTCGTAAGCCGGAATGTTCTTCAGGATATATTCCATGTCAATCAAGGCGAACTTTTGTGCACTGGCTGTCATGCCTACGGCAAACAGCAAGATCATTAATAAAACAGACTTTCTCATAACGTTTGGTTTTTGTGATACAATTAGAATTCTTGTCCTAAGATAAAGTGGAATTGACTGCCACCATATTGTGTAGAACCACGTACTTTATCGAAACCATAAGCCCAGTCAATACCCATCATACCAATCATCGGCAGGAAGATACGGACACCGACACCTGCAGAACGTTTCAACTCAAACGGGTTGAAGTTCTTCACATCTTGCCAGGCATTACCGGCTTCTACAAAACCTAACGCATAAATACTGGTACTTGTTTCCAGCATCAGCGGATATCTTAACTCAAGACCGAGGCGGGTATAAGCGTAGCCTTCATATCCGTAAGGAGTCAATGAGCTATTTTCATAACCACGGAGAGCAATACTTTCCGTAGCGTAACTGGAGTAACCGGTCATACCGTCACCACCTACGTCGAATGTTTCGAACGGAGATTTCTTATACTTGTTATAGTGTCCCAGCAAACCAAATTCTACGCGGCCCATCAATACCGGAGTGCGTTTTACAGCTACAGGGTCCATCAACGGGATGTATACTTTGGATTTGAATTTCCATTTGTGGTATTCAATCCATTTGTGCATCTTGTTCATGTCGTCTTGATTGCTGGTGCTGTATTTACTATAGTCTTTGCCATCGAACAATGAATACGGCGGAGTTAACTGCACTGATAATGAGAACTCAGAACCTGAACGAGGATAAATCGGGTTGTCGATAGAACTACGAGATAATGTCAGGTTGATGCTGAGGTTGTTACACTTACCGTTTGTGACGGGGAAGTATTGCCAGTCGCTCAGGATATAGCGTTGGTAAGACAGCTCTGCAGTAAACTGGAAGTAGTCATCCGGCCATTTCAAACGCTTACCGAACATGGCAGCTACACCGAACATCTTGATAGACTTATCGGGGTCATAATAGTTTTCGTAGCTGTTGTAGTTACCGTAGTTGTACATACCGTAACCATACATACCGCTATACATGCTGTTATAATAGCTATTCATGTACGCCGAGTTGTAGTAACGGCTACTGATGTCTGTCTGTACGGAATAGAAAGCCGACAGAGAGAACGCATTCGGGCGCTTACCACCGAACCACGGATCGTAGAATGAAATGCTGTATGACTGGTAATACTTAGCATTGGTTTGTCCGCTGACAGTCAATGTCTGACCATCACCCTGCGGCAGGATACCGCGGTAGTTTTCACCCGGATGCAACAAGTTGGCAAGTGAGAAGTTGGTGAACTTCAAACTCAGTTTACCGATGATACCTGTCTGTCCCCAACCGGCGGAGAATTCCACCTGGTCATTAGCTTTGGATACCAGGTCGTAACCTATATCTACCGTTCCGTCCTCCGGTCTCGGCTGGATATCCGGCTTGATTTGTTCCGGGTCGAAGTGTCCCATTTGCTGAATTTCACGCATAGAACGCATCAGGTCTTCACGACTGAACAAGTCACCCGGACGGGTACGAAGCTCACGGCGTACTACGTTTTCATACAAACGGTCGTTACCATTGATGCTGATCTTATTGATAGTAGCCTGACGGCCTTCGAAAATACGCATTTCCAGGTCGATGGAGTCTCCTACAATGTTTACTTCCACCGGTTCGAGGCTGTAGAACAGGTAACCGTTGTTGTAGTAGAGGTTACCGATAGCATCTTCGTCTGACATAGTACGTTCTTCCAGCAACTTCTGGTTGTAAACATCACCCTTCTTCATACGAAGCATGAAGTTCAATTGTTCTGAAGGATACAGCGTGTTACCTACCCACGTTACATTACGCAGATAGTATTTGTCCCCTTCTTCAATTTTCATGAAAATGTCTACCGTGCGGTCATCGTATGGCTTGATGCTGTCTTCTACAATCATAGCATCACGATAGCCCAGCTCGTTATACTTGTCAAGAATCAACTGCTTGTCCGCTTCAAAGTTTTCTTCTACGAACTTCTTGGTGCGGAACAGATTGATTAACTTATTCTTTTCATTGGTTTTCTTCATGATGCGCTTTAACTTTTTAGTTGCTAAAGCCTCATTACCAACGATGGTGATCTCGTGTACTTTTACCTTCTCCTTCTTGTCGATGTCGATATCCACGATAACCTGGTTCTCGTTGGATACATCATCTTTCTGTGAGATGATAACCTCTGCATTCTTGAAGCCCTTATCATCAAAGTAGCGCTTAATCAGAGTCTTGGCACGATCAATGACATTCGGGGTCACCTGACCGCCTTTTATCATACCGACTCTGCTCTCTATGTCTTCCCGTTCGGACTTCTTCACGCCATGATAGCGGATATCGGATACACGTGGACGCTGCGTCAGATGGATAGTCAACCATATTTTGTCGCCTTCTATCTTGTCAGCCGTGATTTGAACATTAGAGAACAAACCATGACGCCAGTAACGCTTACAAGCCTGAGTGACTTCTTCACCCGGGATAGTAATCGTTTGACCTACAGACAGACCGGATAATCCGATCAGTACATAGTCCTCATAGTTCTTAACTCCTTCTACTTTAATTTCTGCAATCTCATACTTCTTGGGTGTTCCCGAGTAGAGAATGACTGGTTTTTCCGCATCATCGGTGCCGTTGGCATCTTGAGCGGCGCTTGTCAATACACAACCAAAGAGGCAGATAAACGCTGTGAGTATAGAGAAAATACGATAGTGCATTTATGTTTTGGATTAAATATGTTTGGGTTTAACTGATTTGTTCACTGATTTTTCCGAATCTGCGTTCCCGTTTCTGGTAATCGCAGATGGCTTTGCAAAGTTCCTCTTCCCGGAAGTCGGGCCAATAGGTTTCACAAAAATAAAGTTCCGAATACGCACATTGCCAAAGCAGGTAATTGCTCAGACGAATTTCTCCGCCGGTACGTATCAACAGATCGGGATCAGGCATGAAGTTGGTCGTCAGGTGTTTTGACATTAAATCACAATTGATTTCTTCAAGTGCCAATTCTCCTTTCTGCACCAATGCGGCTATCTGTCGGCTGGCTTCTGTTATTTCCCAACGTGAAGAGTAACTGAGGGCAAGTACCAGGCACATGCCTGTATTCTTAGAAGTATTTTCTACGCAATTGTATAAACGGTCTTGTACATTTGCGGGTAACTTTTTAATATCTCCAATAATCCGGAAACTGATATTGTTCTTCATGAATGTATCTTCTTCGATGGAATCGAAAAGAAGGCTCATCAAGGCTGCCACTTCATCCGAAGGGCGGTTCCAGTTTTCGGTTGAGAACGTATATAGGGTCAGATATCTGATTCCCAGCCTGGCGGCTTCTTCTGCAATGATATGCACGGTTTCAGCACCGACCTGATGTCCGTAGCTGCGTTCGTGTCCACGCTGCTTCGCCCATCGTCCGTTGCCGTCCATGATAATCGCCACATGCTGGGGTATCCGGCTCAAATCAATTTGTTCTTTATATTGCATCTTTTTTAGTTGTTACAATCCTTGCATCTTGGGAAGAGGTCGTAGGTGACGAAAAAGACGGTAAATGCATAACTGTCTTTGTTTTTCCAACCTTTTCCTTTTATCTGGTACGGGTCTTCCAGTTGTAAACCTTCTCGTTGAGTAACGTCCAACTGGTCGCTAAGGCTGAACCGCATCGTAAATTCGCATCCTATGTTGATGCGTGGCGTTGCTTTGTACTTCACACCCACCCCTATAGGGATGTTCATTGTGAAAATAGTCTTAGCGGGTTTTGGTGCAAACGTAAATCCTAATCCACCTAATATATAAGGTGTGAATCGGCGGTCGCCCCGGTACGTATTACCGATACCATATCCCAAAAAGTTATATTCAAACTGTGCTCCTAAATCGAAAATCGTCCGCTTGAAAGTGGCGTATTCTCCATTTGGATACACATTCTTGAAATCTCTCGTATCACCGGAAATTCTGCCGGCGGTCAGGTTGCCTTTTATTGCCATATGCGGATTCAGTAAATACCGGGCTATGAAACCTCCCGCTATTCCTGTGTCCTTAAACGGGGTACTGTTATTAGCATCTCCCATATAAAAACTTCCTCCAATGGCTCCTCCTAATTCCCATGTGTATTCTTCCTGTGCTGTAACACAGCAGAAAGGGAATACAAGCAGGCAAAACACTATCTTTATACTTCTTGTAATAGTCATACCGTTTTCTTGTTACTCCTTATTATATTAAGGAAACGGAAAATAGACTATTTTATTATTGTATTGCGAAACCCAATTTGTTCAGACGACCACGCCAAACAGAACCGTCGCTGTTCCATACAATCCAAATATAATGATTCTCGTCAATAGCCAGAGAGTAATCTCCCTTGCCTTCGAACAAGCTTTTGTATTCAATTGTCTCTTCGTCATCCTCGTCTTCTCCTGGAGTGACCACTTTCTCTGATGGATAACGGAATTTAGTTGCAGCTTCCTCCCAAGCTATTCCTACACGGGAAGAGCGGATAATACTGAAGTCTCCACCCATCATGTGGAACAGACCTCCGTAATACATAATTGATGGATTCTTCATAACTGGACAGAAGAAATCTGATGGCGTACTCATATCGGCCCAAGTGAGTCCACCCATCGTAAACCAAGGCATTGTAGCCTCAACTGTTGCTTCTGTATTACCTACTATTACTGTTTGCTTGATGCCACTTGCGTTAGTGAAAACAGTAGAATATATGTCTTCCAGAGGGAAATCAGCGGGGATTGCTTCTTTTCCTTCATTCATTTTCCAATTTGCCTCTTCGATGTTTTTTGCGCAGAAGATATTCTTACCTTCAAAAGAACAGATACCGGTAAGTATCTTCTTACTTCCTGTAACATCATCTGCCGGAATACCTGCTATGAATGTCACCATCTTCATCCCTTGTGTATCCATTTTCTGCCAACTTGTACCGTTGTCTGAATAGAGCGCTTCTCCGCTAGTTGTAGTTATGTACAATAGGTCATTGAAACTAACAATTGAATTCAATTTCGCATCAGCAGGAAGTCCACTGACTGTAATCGGACTCCATTGAAGAGTGCCGGGATTGGATATGGAACTACGATAGCCGGTTGTAGAAGAAGTGTAAACGAATAAATTCTCCTTTAGAATGGCAGACTTTTTCTTGCCGGCAGCAGGTGAAACAGGGAGTGCTGCCATCTCTCTCCAGATTAGTGAATCTGGATCTTGCTTATGAACATTAACCTTGATTGTGTATTCACGGGTTGTTATCATATCAGCTGCATGTACCTTCAGTTTGATAGGCTCTCTCAAGTCAACAGAATCGCTCGTAATGAATACAGTGTCGGCAAGCCCGGAAGTCACCCAGCCTGTAACGGTTAGTGTATCAATCAATATCTTGTCTATGATGGTGTCAGCCCAAACAGGGAGGGAGTCAACGTTGTAAATTTCTCTTTTCAGTTGGTCAATCGTAAACTTATAATATATGCCTTTTCCTATAGTGTCAATACCAAAGGCGCGTATTGTAGCATCGGAACTTAATTCATAATTATCATCTGAGTCAAGACATGAACTTATGGCTATTGACATAAGAAGAAAACTCAGGATTACGGATAAAAACTTTATTCTCATTTTCTAAAGATAGTGTTTATTTACAAGTTGCAAAAATAGGAACATTTTTTTCTATAATCAGCATTGCAGGGAAGATTTATATAAAATTATAGATAATAAGCCCGTTTTTCTCGATAAAAAAGCATCAAAATGAGGCATTTCGGACTATTTTGTCGTTGTGTAATGCCGTATACTTCTACCGAAAGATTGTTCACGGACATAACTAATTTTATCCCTCATTTTAGGTGCTTTAACACCGGACACCAACAGTGTAGGGCTTTCTTCAACGAATATTTCATCCCAAAGGTCGACATCGATGAAAGATTGCAGCAAGATACTGCCCCCTTCTACCAGGAGGGATTGTTGTCCGCGCTCATACAAAGTTTGCATGATTTGAGGCAATATGTCCTGTTGGAAATCTATCGGAATATATTCTACGTTGTGAAGGTCGGCATGAGGTTGTTCTGTGAAGACGAATGTCAGTGCGCTCCCGTCAAATAGGTGGAGGGTAGGTGATAGACGCTGCTTCCTATCCAAAACGAGGCGCACGGGGGGACGCCCGTACCAATTGCGTACAGTCAAAGAGGGATTGTCCAATTCAGCAGTGCGGGTACCTACAAAAATGGCAGCATATTCCGCACGTTTTTTATGTACCAGCATAGAGGTCAAAGGGGTGGAAAGGATAATAGGATTGCCGCTATCCCGGCATACATCAATAAAACCGTCTGCAGACTCAGCCCATTTCAGGGTGATATATGGGCGATGTAATTTGTGGAAAGTGATGAAGCGCCTGATTAAATGCCGGCATTCATCTTCCAGCACTCCGACAATGACTTCCCGGCCTGCATCTTTCAACTTCTGTATACCTCGTCCTGCAACTTTAGCGAAGGGGTCCTGGCAGCCGATAACAATACGGGGAATTTGTTTCTCGATAATTAAATCAGCGCAAGGCGGCGTTTTCCCATAGTGTGAACACGGTTCCAGACTCACGTAGATTGTAGAACGTTTCAATAAAGAGGTGTCTTTTACGGAACGGATGGCATTCACCTCAGCATGTGCTTCTCCACAGCGTATGTGGTAGCCTTCGCCGATGATTTTTCCGTCACATACGATGACCGCTCCTACCATTGGATTGGGAGCTGCATTGCAAAGCCCGTTCTGAGCCAGTTGAATACAGCGACGCATATATTTTTCTTCTTCCATCTGTGCTTCTTTTCTCGGATAATTCTTACTTTTGCACTCCAAAATATCCATATATGAATATTACTGCTTCTTATATTCGCCAGAGACTGCAAGGAGATTATACTTCGCAGGAATCCGGTAATCTGTCCAGACTTATCTGTTGCGAGATATTAGGGCAGAAAGCAGTGGATTATTATTTGGGCAAAGATATAACTTTATCTGTAAAAGCGGAACAGGAATTAGAAAGCATTCTCACTCGTTTGCATCATTTTGAACCAATACAATATATTTTAGGTGAAGCTCGTTTTCTGGGAAGGACATTTTATGTGGCGCCTGGTGTGCTTATACCTCGTCCGGAAACGGAAGAATTAGTCGAGTTGATGTTAAAAGAGCTTTCTCCCATTTCCCGCATTTTGGATATCGGAACGGGGAGTGGCTGCATAGCTGTCTCTTTAGCAAAGGAATTGCCGGAATCTCAGGTCACAGCCTGGGATGTGTCCGAAGATGCTTTATCTATAGCTGCCTCTAATAGTAAATCCTTGCAGGTGGCTGTCCGGTTCGAACAGCGTGATGTGTTGACTTATTCCCCCGATGCAACAGAACGTTATGATGTGATTGTGAGCAATCCGCCTTATGTTATTGAAGCGGAGAAACAAGAGATGGAGCAGAATGTATTGGATTGGGAACCTTCACTGGCATTGTTTGTGCCCGATACGGATCCTTTACGCTTTTATCGTCGTATTGCCATGTTGGGGCTTGAAATGCTTGTACCCGGCGGAAAACTTTATTTTGAAATTAATCGTGCTTTTGGAGAGGACATCGTATCTATGTTGCGTGAATCGGGATATCACGCTATCCGTCTTCAAAAGGACATTTCCCATAATGATAGATTTGTAATAGCCGAAAAATGACAAATATTACTGAAACGGAGGCGTTGAGCAAAGTTGCTGCCTATTGTTCCACGGCGGAACACTGTCGCGCCGAAATTGCCGAGAAACTACAACGTTGGGGATTACCGTATGATGCTATTGATCGCATTCTCAAACGTTTGGAAGATGAAAAGTATATTGATGAAGAGCGGTTTTGCCGTGCTTTTGTCAATGACAAGTACCGCTTTGCCAAGTGGGGAAAAGTAAAGATAGCCCAGGCACTCCAATTGAAGAAGGTCTCTTATAATGTATGCCGGCGTTTTCTGAATGAAATAGATGAGGAAGAATATCTGTCTATTTTAGACGGACTGTTGGTGGCGAAGCGAAAAAGTGTTCATGCCGAGAATGAATTTGAGTTGAATGGGAAATTGATGCGTTTTGCCCTGAGTCGCGGTTTCGAAATGAAAGATATTCGTCATTGTATACAACTTTCTGACGAAAATGATGCTTTTGAGTGAAAAATCTCTTTATTCTTTTTTTTATTCTCGTTCTGTTTCCGTATTTTTGTGCCATATTTACTATAAATAGCTAATTTAGTTATGAGAACTTTAGAAAAACTATTCGCAGAGAAGTTGCTGAAGATAAAAGCGATTAAACTACAACCGGCTAACCCGTTCA
>OGIE01000299.1_pt1 | contig 73443 bp, 34 predicted proteins | sample 1571581 | NCBI WGS metagenome assembly OGIE01 (sample SAMEA2582021, study PRJEB24529) | metagenome | biome: Human gut stool | place: China | collected 2011
TAAGTATACGACTGAGATAGCCCCTATTTATATGCGCTCATAATCAAATTGTTACGTTTCGCTACTCAGTTAACAATTAATTCGGACAAATAAACAAAAAACACTTCATTCATTTCGGAGCAGTTTAGAGTTAAAATCAACTACTGATTCGCATTATTTAGTATTTAGATTAATAGCAGACGTCTTTATCCCATCAGAAGCAACTGTCAGCCTCATCTTCCCGGGGTGATAGTCCGAACGGATGATAACCATCGCCCGCCCGTTAAAAAGCGTCGGAGTGAGAGACTGGAAGCTCGCCATATCATTGGGAGAGGCTGTTCCAGAAGCGATAATGCAGGCGCCGTCACCTTCGGATGCAATCTGAATTTTACGCTGAGAATCATAGACGACATTGCCTTTCTTATCAACAAGTTCAATCCATACATACGACAAATCTTGCCCATCTGCCGAGAGGCGGGTTTTATCTGCAGTTACACGCAACCCGGTAGCCTCACCGGCAGTTGCCAACACCGTTGATGCACCTTCCTTATTATCATCTACTTCAACAGCTTTCAATGTTCCCTCTTGATAGGGTACTTCGAACGAGGCTTTGTATTGTTCATTAACGATTTTCTCTTCTACAAGAACATTGTTGAGATACAGCCTTACTTTAGGGGCACGCGTATATACATTCACTTTCAACCGCCTGTTCTCCATTCCGGGAAATGTCCATGAGAGCCGTTCTTCGGGCCAGCCCCAGAAACTCACTTTGCGTATTTTACCTTCGGCAACAGGCACTTCAACAGCCATACTGATTTTCCGTTCATGCCACAGGACATCGCGGTAATAGGACTGCGGCTTCTTAACCCCTAACAAGTCAATATCCCCGCACCAACCATTAAACCAGGGCCAACTCATGAATTGATGAACATTCTCTTCAGGGTCAACTTCAAGGGAGTTCCCTATCCCCGACTCTCCCAGATAATCCATGGCCGTCCAGATGAAATCTCCGATAACATAAGGATGTTTCTCTACCATATCCCAGTTGTGGGAGGCTTCCGTTGCCACACTCTCGCTTCCGAATATAATCCGCTGCGGATACTTCGCATGGTCTTCTTCATAGAATCGCCACATATAGTTATATCCGGCAACATCCAGATGATGGAAAGCATTATCAAGAGGAAGCATATTCTTCCGGTCCTTATCCCAGTGCTTGTTCACGCCGGCGGTGACGGGACGCGTACGGTCGTATTTCAGAATCTCATTTTTCAGGTATCCTGCCGTCTCTCTTCCTTCATCGGTGATGCGTTCACGGATTTCGTTGCCAATGCTCCACATGATTACCGACGGACGATTACGGTCTCTCAGCACCAACGCCCTGATGTCCTTGGCACTCCACTCGTCAAAATACAGATGATAGTCCTGCGGATTTTTCTTCCCACGCCATTGGTCAAACGCTTCATCAATAACCAGCATACCCAAACGATCGCAAGCCGACATGAAACTCTCCGACATCGGATTGTGAGAGCCTCGAACCGCATTGTAGCCGTTCTTCTTCAGTATCTCGACTTTCCGCTCCTCCGCGCGGTCGAAGGCTGCCGAGCCCAGTAATCCGTTGTCATGATGCACACAGCCACCTTTCAATTTCGTCTTAACTCCATTAAGTTCAAAACCATTCTCAACAGAAAATGAGATTGTACGGATACCAAATGGAATGGCCACCTCATCCAAGCGGGTACCGTCTTTCCACAAACTAATTCTGGATGTATATAGGTCGGGGGTTTCCGTCGACCAGAGTCTGGGCTTTTTCACCTGGAGGTGGAAAGGTATTTCAAGGGTATCACGGCTTGCAACCTTTGTACTTTGGGTAGCCTTGGATACGGTTTTTCCTGTAGGCGAAACCAGTTCAATGCGAACCTCAAAATCCGTTGCACTATCATTTCCGTTCACCACAGTAGCAGTCAGTGAAACATCAGCCTGATTATCCGCAATACGGTTTGTGGTTATGAAAGTCCCCCAATCGTCAATGTGCGATGGAGAAGTACGTATCATCCAGACATGCCGGTAGATGCCTGAGCCGGTATACCAACGAGAGTTTTTACCCTCATTAATAACCCGCACGGCAATCACGTTTTCCTGTCCTGCCGAATTGCAAAATGGAGTTATATCGAAGCGGAAAGTGGAATAACCATAAACATTATAATGAACCTTCCGACCGTTCACCCAAATCTCGGACTGGTTGTATATACCTTCGAAATAGAGCTCATGTCGTTTACCAGCATCTTCCGGTGAAATGACAAAGGTTTTACGGTACCATCCTTCGCCTCCAAGCGTTTGTCCCGTTGCTGCCCCTCCGGGGCTTTTCTTGCTGAAAGGGCCTATGGTTTCACCGGGAATCTGCTCTTTCAATGGTTCAACACTCCAATCGTGTGGAAGATTTAATAACCGCCACGAGGAATCATCATAAACAGCTTGATGGGCATTTTCCAGATTACCCAGACTAAAACGCCATCCTCGGTCAAATAATTCTTTCCGGTCTGATTCTCCGGCTTGCATAACCTGCATTACACACAGTAATAGCGTTAAATAAATAATTCTCCTTATTGTTTCAAACATGGTATAATTATAAAAGATTTAAGAATCACTCATTAATAATCACATTTTTGGCAGACAAGCCATCAATAATATCCACATCATATTTCCCATTTTTCGCTTTTATGCGCAAATCCTCAAAATGAAAGTTGGACAGCCTATACTGCTCTGATTTCTCTACGACAAAGAATCTATTACATTCCAATTCTATATTGCGCATTGCAATATTATCTGCATAAGACAATGGAACATCCTTCCGGTCTTCCAGATTGAAGAACTGCGTCCAGGGGCGAATCTGAATAAAATTCTTTGCACTGCCCTGAATATCTTCTACTAAAATATATTCATATCTTTGAGGAGTATCCGGGCGCATCTTCAGCCTCAATAAGTTTTCAGCCTTATCAATCTTAGAACGACGCAGAACTATATTGCGATTATGAATCCCCTCACTTCCACAAGTTAGCGCACCATGACAGTAGCCAAAAGTACAATCTTCAATCAAGATATTACTATTCACACCATTATTGGGGTCCCGGTCCGCCCATGGTCCCTTTCCCCCTTTTAAAGCGATGCCATCATCATCTACTGATATATAGCAATTCTTTATCAGGACATTGGTACATACATCAATGTCTACACCGTCCGTGCTGGGAGCATGCACCGGAGAGGTTGGCGAAGTGATATGCAGGTTCAATAGCCTCAACTGTTCACACTTGTAAAAATGGGTGGTCCAGAAAGGTGAGTTTATCAATCGCACTCCTGAAATCTGCACATTCTTACTATTAGATACATAAAGCAGACGAGGACGAAGTTCATCCATATTCGTACACTTAGGATTTACCTCACGACGCAGCCAGAATGATTTCCAGTATCGCATACCGTTGCCATTAATCGTTCCTTTACCGGAAACAGTGAAACCGTCAACCTCATCAGCATTGAGCAAAGCAGCAAAATACTTCAGTGACTGACCTTCCATACGGGTATCCACCACAGCAAAATCACTAATATCATCGCTCCCCTTCAGTATGGCTTTTTCTTCCATATATAAATGGGTTTTAGGTTTAAAGAAGAGAGAACCGCTTAAGAATGTCCCCTCAGGGATTATGATTACTCCTCCCCCATTTTTCTCGGCAGAATCAATGACTGCCTGTATCTTCTCAGTTTGCACGATGGTACTGTCATTGACTACTCCATAATCCGTTATGCAGTATTTTTTGCCGAATGCATTTATATCTGCTTCTTTACTTTGATAGAACCAATTAGAGACAAGTGTGCTATCAGGAAATCTATCTTGTCCAGTCAAGTGCATACAAACGCAAATAGAGATTAGCAATATTATTAGCCTCATGATTAAATCTGTTTTAAACTCATTCAATGGAAAGAATACTGACCGGCCCCAAAAGTCCCGACGGTTGTAATGGAGAATCAGCCTTCCAATGATTATTATCAGTCTTTACAATTCTCTCTTCCGGAGCCAAACGGTGGTCACCTATCAAACGGTTCATCCAGGTGTTCACAACTTCTACTTCAAGTTTGTTTTTCCCTTTCCTCAATTTTCCGGTCACCTCAAGCTGATAAGGCGATGTCCATACGCCACCTACATATTCGCCGTTGACTTTCACTTTTGCCATAGCGCTCAGATCACCCAAATCAAGATAAAGTTTTTGGTTCTTAGGAACTTTGCCTAGAGTTAGGATTGTGCTATAAACAGCCGTTCCCGAATAGTAGCGGATGCGTTCATCATCACACTCAGTCCAGTCTTTCAACTCATGAAATATGACCGGTTCAGATGGTCCCCGTTTAATGGAATCATGCTCAAAAGTCACCATCCAGGGAGCAATTTCAACACTGAGATTCTTTTTAAGTGGAAAATTGCTTAATCCCTTCTTGTTCGAAGGCAGTCCTTCGGTGCGGAATACAATAAACATACTGCCATCTACCTCCAAGTGCAAGGGTATCCCGGTTATTTCACCATTTTGATGAAATACAGGTAATGGGCGCGTGGTACCTGTCACAGCATCCCACAGTTCAGGTTGCATCCCTTTTATTCTGAAATCAGCGATGAAAGAAACAGGCTTATCGCTGATATTAGTCAAGAAATAAATATCCTTATCACCTAACGAACGATGAAGATAACGAACCGACGGATTGTCAACCAGGCAATCGGGAGCAATCTCTATAATCCTGAAGACCTCTTCGAGAGATAAATCTTTCATTACCATCCCCTTTCCATACCTATGATATTTGGTAGAGGCGTCGCCCCACATTCTGCCTGCAGCTTCTTGCACTATGCGGTCGGCATCGGGATAATTCTGCAAACTGGGTGAACGATTGGGGCGCTGCCCCAACACGATGGCACCATCAGCAACCAGTTGTTCTATCTTAGCCAAAACTTCGGGACGCATCGTATCCTGAGGGGGGAGTACAAGTAGACGATAAGTAGTTCCATGAGGCAACACCAGCCTACCGTCCCTAACATACATATCACGCAAGATAACCTCCGAATTAATATAATCATAACTATATCCCTGCGGTATTTCCGGTTGCCGGATACCCGTCATTTTAGGCGTATCTTCACCAATATAGTAAGCAACGTCAGCTACATTCAGCCCCTGCTGCAACATATAATTACATCGCTTAAGATACTGTATAAACAAATCGACATGGCTAAACCAGGTATTCTTGCGATTGAATTCTGTTCCGAACCAAGCATCAACACCGGGATAGACATCCTCATAGGCCTGCTGAATGTATACATGAAGCAATGTACTGTTGATTCCTTCCGCAAAATAATAGTCGGCATACCTCTTCAAGCGCTTCGGATAGGAGCTGAAAGATTTGTTATTATCCCACGAACCGCTGGTAAAAGATTCGGCCCATACATGTTTCTTTCCATAAATATGAGCGGCAGAAGCAGCCCCACGGTTTTCATATCGACTGTTTCTTATCGGTTCATCCCAAAACTCACCACTGACTTCGTCGGCTTGTCCGCCATATTGCAGGAATTCGCCCGGAAAGCCGGAATGCCCATAGTTTTCTATCCAAGTTACCATGCCATGTTTATGGCTCGCTTCTGTTAATCCTCCCACATAATCATAAGCCACCTTATCTGCTACAAAGCGACGAACATCCCACAAGAAACGGTCGGAGACATCCGGATTCCCAATAATATGCCCTTTAAAAACAGGCAAGAAAGGGGTTGCATCATAGCCATAACGCTGTTTGAACTCATTCAGAAAACCATCTGTAAAATTTTGTCCACCTCGTTCGTAACTATCTACCACCACTACTTTCAGTGTTTTACGATCTTCTTCCGGTACCCGCCTCAACACCTCGCCAATAAACGCATCAAAATGACTTTGTATGTGTTCTTTATTTAACTTATCGGCTTCAAGCCCTTCAGCTTCAAAAGAAACCGGACCGTTTCTGACATCAATCACTCTCATACCTGTCCGCATAATAATCCATTCTCCTTCAGGCACATTCCAGTTCAAGATGCCATCAGCTGACATGAAACTTGAAATATCAACCACTTGCCGGGCCTGAGGGACATCTACCGATGCACTATAAGCAGGCTGTGGTTGCCATAAAGTTGACTTCCAAAGCGGATTTCCTCCCCATATCTTTGCCAGTTTCTTTTCTGTTAAATTTTTGAGAACAGGAGTAGAACCCAGTACAATACGACTCATCCGGCTGTCTTCTTTTCCTATTTTATTGAATATAAGCCTAAAAAATTTACTTTTCAACTCTCCTAATGAATGAGCATAAGGAGCATAAGGTTCGAAGCCTGCACTTGCCGGATTCTCCACGCTATCCCTGCGTTCTATATTGAATTTATGCACGGTTTTGTATTCACCACCATCCTTTACCTGCACTTCTACTTTCAGATTCATATACTCAAACGGATAGAGTGTCAAACTACGCGCAGTAATAGTATCGGGCAGTTCAATATACAATGATCCTTCTCCTCCTGCTAAAATATATTTTGCCTTATCTTGATTAAAAGAGGAAGCCACTTGCAAATCGCCTGACGAAGTAATAATTGCTCCCGGCATTTCCAGAAGATTTTGCTCATAATCAGGTGCAACCGGGAAAGCCAGAACTTTCACATCTTGAAAAAGAGTATCAGGTTGTGTTAATTGCCGGGATAACTTCAGAGGTCCTTTCACCCGAAGTTCCGAAGCATCCAGATAACGCATAGCTTGTTCCGGCTTAATCCAGGGACCTCCCGACTGGCTCCATCCCGGGCAATTAAAGAGCCCGGTTTCTATATCTAACTCTGAAGCTGTTTTAAGGGCAGTATGAAGTATTTCCCACCACTCATCCGAGTTCCATTTGACATTCCCGAACCATTGTCCGGTAAGATCCCTTGACCAACTGGTACGGTTACGAATATTACTGCCGATGAATACCCGATTTATCCCTGCCGCCTTCATGGCATGCAGATCTTTAATCACTCCTTCTTGAGATATGTGGTCATTGACCCAATACCAGTAAACAGCAGTACGGACGCTGTCCGAAGGGAAAAGAAACCCCTTTTGCAACCAATCAGGTTCATAGTCAGCAAAGGAGTCCTTTTTATCGAAATTACCAGCCCGCATAACTAATATCGTATTCCAAAGTATAAGTATGAGACAACCAAATTTCCAAATGGTATTATTATTCATGGTATAGTTTTAAATTTGAAAGACCGAGCAGATTGTTTGCCCGCAAAATTAAGCAATAGAACAACGGTAGCCCTGTAGATTTGTACAAAGTAATGTATAAAAGTACAAGGCCTCATTGCATAAATCATAAATTGGAAGCAAAAAGATGCAGAGACACATATTGCGCGTCTCTGCAATCATTTATTTTTCATATCCCGGATTCTGCACCAAATTAGGATTCTCATTCATCGCACTTTGAGGTATCGGGAATAACACATGATAATCTTCTGCATTGAATCCCTTTTCCCGTACTTTTTCGATGAACTTACCAAAGCGGATAAGGTCCGGGCGACGATGCCCTTCACAATAAAGTTCGCGCCCTCTTTCATCCAGCAGAAAATCTCTCAAGGTTTCCTTTGTATAATCTTCCTGTTTAATCAGCGATGCATTTGCACGATTCCGAACTAAATTGATAAGATCAATACATTCTTTTGTTGGTCCATTGATTTCATTTAATATTTCCGCACGAGATAAGAGAACATCAGCATAACGGAAGACAATAAAATCATTTCCTTGCATAGCACCTTTTTGTTCCGGGTCTTCCGAATATTTCATTGGAGCCGCCCCAGTAGCCTTGGGATGATCAACTGCACGAAAATCAACCATATTACCGTCTGTATCAGTGTAATACCGTACAATAGTTTCCAGACGTGAGTCATTCTGCTCGTATTTATCATAAAACGCCCAAGGCATTTTAAGTCCTCCCGAAATATTGATTTGTCCTCCAACCTGCGATTTATATGTAGGTGTTGCCGGCATTACAGAAGAGAAATAGGTCCAGGCATAAGCGTCAGTAGATGTGATTCGCTGTATCGCGAAAATCCGCTCAACATTGCTCGTACCTTCATTATTAATATCAAAAACTGATTTATAAGGTTGCATCAAATCATAGACTCCAAGGTCCATTATTTTCTTTGAAATATCCGCAGCATTCTGCCATTGCTTATCATTCATATAAATCTTCATAAGTAATGTCAATGCCGCCCCTTGCGAGAGCCTGCCCAGATTTTCCTGTGATTGTACAATATCAAGCAATTCATAAGATTCAAGGATTTCTTTTGTCATAAAAGAGACATATTCTTCATTAGACGGTCTTTTAGGTTTCCACTCCTTATATACATCATTAGCGATATCAGGGTCCGTAACAATAGGTACTGCCCCTACCATACTATATAGATAATTAGCATACAGCACACGCAGTACCCGTAATTCCGCTATATATTTGTTTTTCTTAGTATCTTCAACAGTAGAGTGTTGAAAGGCATCTATCACACGTGTAGCCTTGGTTATTCCTTTCTGATATTGTTCATAACATGACTTACCAGCCATATCATTAGGTGTCCAAAGAAAACGTTCTGTTTGCTGCCAAGGATTTCCCCAACTCGTATTCAGTTCATCTGTTGTAAGTGTATTTAATGTCCAACCAGCATTATTCAGCCACTGCATAATAAAGCTATTTCCCAAAGTATTATATACTCCTATGGTTGCTGCATGCAAATCAGCCTCACTCTTAGGAAAATTCTCAGAATTAATTTTGTTATAGTTCTCATAATCCAGATCAAAACATCCGGTAAACAAACATCCGGATATCAATATAGAAATAAAAATTAAAAATGTCTTTTTCATGATTTACATAGTTTAAAAGGAGAGTTCAACACCAAAAGAATATGTTCTCTGATTAGGATAGGCAGTATAGCCATCTGTTTCAGGGTCCGAGCCTGAGTAATTAGTGATTACAAACAGATTCTGCGCATCAAAATATAAACGGGCATGTTTAAAAACACCTCTGAACATCTTAGCCGGCAAAGTATAGCCCAACGTTATATTTTTAAGACGGATGAAATCAGCCTTTTCAATCCAAAAGTCTGTACTTGTCTCATACTTATTATACAAGCCCGACGGATATTTCCCATTAGGGTTTGCTGAGGACCACCTGCCAAATGAGTCCGTTGTCACATTATCACTGAAACGGAATCTATCTGCACTAAGAAAATCCCTGCGCGTCTCATTATTCAACTGTCTACCTATCTCTCCATAGAAAAACAAACTTAAATCAAAATTCTTATATCTGAACGTATTGCCCAATCCGAAACTGAGGTCGGGAACACTACTTCGGATTATTGTTTTATCCGCATCGTCAATCACCCCGTCAGCCTCGCCGGAAAGCTGTTTTTTCCCATCTTTATCAAGTATGAAGTTTCCACTTTCATCCTTCAACCAACCATTTATGTCTTTGACCTTTATGCTTCCCGGAGGTGCGTCCTTCATGTGAGGAACAACTTCCCCTTCTTTGATTAACCCATCACTCAGATAACCATATGTGATATGAAGCGGGTCCTTTTCAGTCTGATATATAGATAAAATAGTAAATGGATTTCTCTCTTTCCAGCTATCTTTATACTTGAAAAGATTTAAATCGGTTGTCCATGTCAAGTCTTTGTTACGGATATTGACACTATTCAACTGGACTTCAAATCCCTTACTTTCCGTCTTACCCAAGTTATCAGCCACACTACTTACCGGATAATAACTTCCCACGGTACGCCAACTTAGCAAATCGGAGATTGTTTTCTGATAATATTCAAAAGTTCCTGTCAGTCGATTATTAAACAGCCCCCAGTCCAATCCAATATTAAACTCAGTTGTTGTTTCCCATTTGAGACGGGGATTAGGTAATTGACTTTCAGAAACACCTGACATCAAGGTATTCCCCAACACATAATTAGCACCGGTGGCATAAAAAGCATATGCATTACCTCCAATTTCCGCATTTCCCGTTTGCCCCAGACTTAAGCGAAATTTCAGATTAGATATCAGTTTCTGTTTCTTCATAAAATTTTCTTCACTGATTCTCCATGCAAAAGCTCCTGATGGAAAATATCCGAATTTATTATCCGAACCAAATTTATCACTACCATCGGCACGTATCGTAAAAGTGAACAAATATTTATCTGCTATATCATAGTTTACACGACCAAAATAAGACAAGTACTTTGTAATAGTCTTATCACTTTCAACAGATTTGGTCAAATCCCCTCCGGCTTGTAGATTGTTCACACCAAATATATCTGTTATAAAGCCTGAGTTTCCACCATATAACTTTTCAGTCGTGAACTTTTGATAAGCATATCCTCCCATCACTTTAAATTGATGGTTATTGAATATTGTTTTTGAATATGTCAGAGTAGCATCAAGCAAGTAATCATTTTTACGTAATTCTGTAATACCAGCTTTACCATTTGCAATCATACCTGTCAGAGTGGTTCTCGGATAATAGGAAGTAGACTTAGCAAACGAAGAGTTCATTCCCCAACTCATGCGGAAATCCAGATTTTTAGCAAGGTTTACATTCCAAAAGTTATTAATCAGAGTCCGGAATGTATTATTCTTATTCTCAACTTCTCTCCAAGATACAGGATTAGGAATACCAGAATGATCAGGATTAATTGTATAATTACCCTCTTCATCATAGATAGAGAGATATTGCGGATACATCATTGCATGTTTAATTATTCCGCCATCAGCATTTACCGAAGTAGGCTGGACTGTATTATCCTGAGTGGTTTGACTACCGGATATAGATACACCCGTAGTCAGCCATTTCGCAAGGTCAAGTTCAAGATTCAAACGTCCCATATATTTCTCCATACCACTATTTATAACAATACCTTTTTGACCGAAATGACTCAAAGAGAAAAGATAGCGTATATTTTCAGCACCTCCGTTGATAGAAACGCTTTCCTCATTAATTAGTCCGGTACGGGTAATTTCATCAAACCAGTCAGTGACGTTTGCAGCATTTGCTATTTGCCCATCTGTAAATCCGACTTTAGGACTTGAGGTTACAGAAGAAGGATCAACATTCCCATAAGGAGCTATTTTATTGTCATAAAGCCATTCTTCCCGAAAAAAAGCATTAGCCATAGTCATGTAATCACGTGCTGATACCATATCATATGGATTGGACACAGTCTGGGCTGAGACATTGGCTTTAAAGTTAACATTCATAGTACCGGTTTTACCTTTTTTGGTATTGATAAGTATTACGCCATTAGCTGCGCGGGCACCATAAATTGCAGTAGCACTCGCATCTTTCAAAACTTCTACAGACTCAATATCTCCAGGATTTATTGTATTAATATCTCCGCCCGGGAATCCATCAATGACATATAAAGGTGTGTTTCCCGCTTCTATAGATGCCGACCCACGAATTACCATATCATAACCACCACCCGGCGCTGCTGACGTTTGCCGGATAGATAGGCCAGGGACACGTCCGACAAGTAAATTGGAGACAGAAGTAGTCGCTACTTGGGGAATGTCATTCATCTTCACAGAAGATAAGGCTCCGGTTAGATTCGACTTCTTAACTGAACCATACCCCACAACCACCACTTCTTCCAGTGTTTGCAAATCATCCTGCAAACGGATGGAAAATGAATTTTTCCCTTTAACTGATATATCCTGGGAAATAAATCCAATATAGGAAATCTGGAGAGTGGCATCATCAGGAGTCTCGATTTCAAATTCTCCATTCAAATCTGTGATGACACCGTTTGTGCTTCCTTTTATCAGGACACTTGCTCCAATAACCGGCTCACTACTCATATCTGTAACTACTCCTTTTACTTTCTTTTGCCGGGTGTTTGCACTGGCTTTTGTTTTTATGGCGATTGTATTCCCCGTTTGCACATATTCCAGATTACGGGTAGGCAACAAATTATCCAATAACGTTTTAACAGGCTCATTGGTTACTTCTAAAGTTATATGCTTATAGGGTTCTATAACCTCATCAATATAGGAAAAACGGATGTCTGACTTTTTCTCGATTTCTTTCAGCAATTCTTTAAGTGTTACGTCTTTAACTGATAAGGTTACATTTGACTTCTGGGCCGAAAGTGTACTCGGAAGAAATAAAAAAAAGATTGCCGATAATAGGAATATACGGCACAATGTATTATCTTTACACAAGATATTAATTGATTTCATGTTATTATACATAGTTTAAATTGGTTAATTCATTTATAAAGACTGTTTCTCGACTGTCTGTAAGGTGAATGACCTTCTAGGCCGAAGAATATTGCCCATTCTTCGGCTTTTCTATATTTCAGGATGTATTCATAGTACTTTCTTTAGAGGGTTAATAATTCAATTTAAGATTAATCACATTTCCTATTTTATTGTATTCAAAATCATAATGTTGCTGCAGGTTAAGCAAAACTGCATTTACATCGTCTTCATGAAAGGTGCCGGTGAATAAATCCTTCGGATAATTGCCCTCCGTATTTATAGTCACCCCATAATATATTTCCAGTTGCTTGATGACTTCTTCAAATGTTTTGGAGCGGAACATCATATCACCTCTTTTCCAGGCTGTATCTTCCCACACATCAGTAGTGCTTATGTTCCAGGCACCTGTGAGTTTATTGTAGCGTATCTTCTGATTGGGTTTGAGGATTTCTTTTCTGGGAGTGGGCATCTTCAAGGTTACTTCCACTTTACCCTCTACCAGTGTCGTTTCAAACCAGTCGTCATGAGTGGTGGCGTAGAAGTTGAATACGGTTCCCAGTACTTTTACCGAAATTGCAGGATTATCTACTATAAATGGCTTCTTCTCATCACGTGCTACGTCAAAATAAGCTTCTCCGGAGAATTGTACCTTTCTTTCTTGCTGTCCGAAAGAAGCCGGATAAGATAACGCTGATTGTGCATTCAGATATACTTTCGTACCATCGGGCAATGTGACCATAGCCTTCTCACCCTTCCCTACCTGAACAAGATACTCAGAATCCAGTGTTTTCTGCATTTCTCCCCGGTCTATATACAGATAAGCTGAAAGCCCGGTCATCAGGCATATAAATACGGCTGCTACACTTCGCCAAATCGTCCGATTGATATTGTAACGCGGTTTTGGCAGGAACGTTTTTCTGAGATTCCGGAAAATTTGTTCACGTACACCTTTAGGGGCTTCACCCGGAGATTCATACGCCTCCCACAACTGAGACAGAATTTCATCTATCTCCTTGCTATCAATCTGGCACATTAATTCCTTCAAAGCTACAGCTTCGTCGGGAGTTAACCGGTTATTCAGATATTTCCTTAACAGTGGTTCTATGATATTATTCTGATTCATGGCTCGTAAGTTTATAGGAGATACGATCAGAAAACAAAAACCTAATCGTCAATTTACATGTTCTAAAACATATAATTAAAAGAATATGGAAAGCAGGAAGGAAAAACGAGACATTTTTTCCCGAATGGTTTTCATGGCTTGTGATAGATGATTGTAAACGGCTTGTTCTGAAATATTGAGTTGCTGCGCCACATCAGCGGCAGTCAATCCCTGCTCTTTACAGAGTTCGAAAACTTCTGCTTGCCTGGGTGGCAACTCAGTCTTTACTCTGCAAAGCGTCTTTTTAAAGGTATCAAAGTCTAGTTCTTCCTCTTCAGTAACTGCAAGTTTCTCATCGGAGATATGAATCAAATAATCCTCAAACAGAGGAGTATGGAATTTCTTTTTTATTTCATCTAAAATTAAGTTATGGGCAATACGGTATAGCCAAGATTTAAATGATTTATCCAAATCGATATTGTGCCTGTTTATCCACACTTTAATAAAAGTATCCTGCACTATTTCTGCCGTAGTATCATGCGAGCGGGTTAAAGAAAATACGAATCCATATAAAAGATCGAAGTACCCTTCATACAATTTAGTAAAAGCATGATAAGATCCTTCCTTTAGCTGAAGCAATAATGTGTTTCTCACGTCAGTGTCCATATATTCTTTAGATTTACGACACAAACATAGCTATTTTCTCAGAGAAATCACAATAAGCCGACTTAATTATGGCAATTAGGTTTGTCTCTTATTCACCCTATTTCGTCATAAGAAACAGGAAGGTTGGTCTACAAACTCCCGATGATAAACTAATTCTGCTTACCTTCGTTGCCGGAATTAAAAGAGTGAAATAAAAAGATTAATAACGAAGAAAAACAAAAAGATGAAGAAAATTCTAGTATTAATACTATGTGCATTGGCTTATAGTACATTATCCGCCCAAACAGACGAGAACAAGAAGTCGGCCTTTCAGTTGAGCTTTGTGCCACCTCTGAGCACCAACGGAATGTATGCGTCTCAGTATACTAATCAAGTTTCCCTCAATTTATTGATAGGTGTTTCCCAAAATGAGGAATTACTCACCTGGGGAGGACTCTCGAACATTATTCTCAATAATGCAAAAGGGCTTCAATGGGCAGGACTGTCAAATTATGTAGGAAATGACGGACAAGGATTGCAAGTTGCAGGGTTAGTCAATATAAATAAGAACAGCTTTAGCGGTTTCCAACTGGGAGGATTGGCAAATACTGCATCGGAGATGAAAGGCTTCCAGTTCTCAGGGCTGACTAATATTGCAAAAGATGTGACGGGTGTTCAATTTGCAGGATTGGTCAATATTGCAAAGAACGTAAGAGGGGTTCAGTTCTCAGGGTTGGTGAATATAGCTGAGAATAGTGATTGCCCTATCGGACTGATCAACATCATTAAGAATGGTGAGATGGGAGTTGCTGTTACTTATGATGCCATAGGAAGCACGGTGGCATCATTCCGCTCGGGTGGTAAATATACTTATGGTATAATAGGTGTGGGCTATAATCATAAAACCATCAATAACTCATTGGTAACTGAAGGCGGATTTGGTGCACACATTCCTGTTACTCCCTGGTTCAGAATCAATAATGAGCTTAAATTCTCGGCTATTGGCAATGATTCGGACGAGCCTGTATTGAATGGAGGCTATTCGCTGATTCCGGCCTTCAGAATCGGAAAACACATTGAGTTATTTGCGGGAGTAGGTATCAACTATATGGAGACAAAGGATATCAATAACCATAAAATATTCCCTAATCATTCATTATGGAAGAAGGAGGGTTCTACAAGATTACAACAATTATATATAGGATACCAATTTGGGGTACAATATATATTCTGATAGGTCACAGCACTTTATGAGTGAGCACATAACACTCCGTAACTGAGCATCCAACACTCCGGGACTGAATACCCAAAACACCCGGATGTTTTCACCCAAAACATGGGGATGTTTTACCCTATAACACTCGGATGTTTTGGGGTAAAACATCCGGGTGTTTTCAGTGATAAGATGGGTATGTTTTGACCTTTCAGTCCGGGACTGATAAATGCTCAGTCCTATAGTGAAATACGCTATATCCGTTAACTAAGTTCGCTCAGGAACTTTCTCCCCAACACGATACCTATTATAAAGAAAAACACTATATTTGCATCCGAATTCTAAAAGCAACGATTTTGGGCACAATTCTTAAATTTGTTATCGCTTAATATTAGCCTCACAAACCACAGGCTAATTTCTTTCGTTTGAGTATTTCTATTCAGACAGGTTTTTCATTTTATCATTTTTAGTATTAACTACATTGTCTTTTCAAGACAATTGTAATTCGCTATTCAAACTCCGGGTTTGGTTTCACCAAGACCGACCGAAAGTTATGAATGCGCTGAATACGGATGGAAAATTTCGTAAAGAAGATTAAGCAAAATATAGAATTGGAAATCGCAAGAATTGAGCAGCTGCCCATTGATGCCCTCGATAAGATCAAGCAGATAGTGGACTTTATACAAGCCTCACTCACTCTGCTAAAAAACACTGTCGCAGACCATCAGTTTGCAAGTTCCCAAAAAGAGATTCTTTTCTTTAAAGTCTGGAAGCCACAAATAGCCGGACTATTGATATTTTATGTCCGCCTCTATCAGATTGAGAAGAACCGAACAGGAAAATCACCATCGATTCAATGTAAATATCTGAAAGCGGAATATGAAAGTCTGAAGAAAGCCTTATCAGACAATAGCTTTTACCCCTATTATCAGTCCGGTAAAACCGATTCAGATGAACTGTACTTCATAAGAGAGCATTATGATATTCTTTCTGATACCTGCCACTTTTCATTGGACAGGGATACTACTTTTTCTACGTTACACGATTCAAGTGTCGCAGAGATTTTAGCCAATCGTCGCCTGACGCAGTATCTATCGGATGAAATAGATTCATTATCGGATGAACTGCATCTCAGATTCACTTCAATCATCGAAAGTAACCTGCTGCAATGGACGGACAGTAAAGTGGCCTTGGTAGAGTTCATCTACGCCCTCTATGCCGGCAAATGTTTTAATAACGGCGCTACCAATCTGAAAGATATAGCATTCTGCTGCGAAACCCTGTTCAATATCGAAATAGGTGATTTCTACCGGATATTCCTTGAAATCAGAAACAGGAAAAAGAACCGTACCCAGTTTCTTGATAAACTGAAAGAGAAAATAACCCGAATGATGGATGAACTGGACCGATAAATCAGAAAAATCCGATGCCGTCTTGTGACATCTTGTGAATTCCGCCAATCGCTAATATCCAACTTTGCAGAAAAAACATTTAACCCGCAAAGAAAGAAGGAATATTAGCTTTATGGAAACTACATTTACATGGGAAATAAAGGTGAAGAACTGCCCTTTATTAATTAAGAAGTGCAGTCATTGTGACAGTGACCGCTTTTATTGCAGTGATAAGTTCAGAATGAATGCCCAGAAAAAGAACATTGATGTGTGGCTGATTTACAGGTGTGTGAAGTGTGATAATACTTGTAACCTCACATTAGTATCACGAAGCAAACCGGACTTAATAGACAAATCATTATTCCACAGCTTCTCGGTAAACGACAAGGAGGCAGCCTGGCAGTACGCCTTTTCTGCCGAACTTGAAAGAAAAAACAATATGAAGTTAGATTACGGCAGTGTTGAATATGAAGTAATAAGCAGCATTTCACCGGAAGATATACAAAATCTATCTGATGAGGTTATCAGCATCCGGATCAAATGCGATTTTGACTTTAATCTTAAGTTATCTTCATTAGTCAGAAGGTGTTTATCACTTTCGGCTAACCAAGTGAAGCGTCTCTTTGAGCAGAATGCCATCAGTACCTCAGCCAACCAACCACTGCAAAAGCAAAAGGTGAGAAACAGAGATGTTATTCTGATAGACAGAGAGCAATTTACGAAGTCATTAAAAGAAATTGCAAGATAATAACAGCACTTTCATAAAAGAAGACCTACCTTTGCAGCCCAAAAGAAAAGATCAATATCAACGCTTATGAATGCAAAAGTAAAAGGCTATATATTGGGAGCCGTTGCCGCTGCCACTTACGGAATGAATCCCCTCTTTACCCTCCCCCTTTACAAGGAAGGTATGGACCCGGATTCAGTCCTCTTTTTCAGATATTTGTTTGCCATCCCAATATTGGGTATTATGCTCAAAGCCCGGGGGAGAAGCTTCAAACTGAAACAGAAAGAAGTGTTGCCGCTCATTATACTGGGCTGGTTGGTTGCCATTTCTTCCCTGACTTTGTTTCAGAGTTATAATTATATGGAAGCCGGCATTGCGTCCACTATACTGTTTGTCTATCCTATTCTGGTAGCGCTGATTATGGCATTTGTCTTTAAGGAGAAGATAACGCTACAGACGGTTTTATGTATCTTCCTGGCGTTAAGCGGCATCGGGCTGCTTTACAAAGGTGGTGACGGTAGTACTCTTAGTTTGGTTGGTGTCAGTCTGGTTATGGCTTCGGCCCTCTCCTACGCCATTTATATTGTAGGCGTGAACCGCCCGATGCTGAAAGATGTGGCAACTCTGAAAGTGACTTTCTACGTATTGCTTTTCGGATTATCCCTCTTTTTGGTGCGTGTAGATTTCGGACAAAGCCTGCATATTGTTGATAAGTGGTATTTGTGGGGGAATCTGATAGCATTGGCAGTCTTCCCGACGGCTATATCATTTCTCTGTACCACACAGGCCATTCAGTATATAGGTTCTACCCCGACAGCTATTCTTGGGGCTTTGGAGCCTGTTACGGCTGTTTTCTTCGGAGTGACAATCTTCGGGGAAGCTCTGACTGTCCGATTAAGTTTCGGAATATTGCTGATTATCCTGGCTGTGACGTTCATTATAGCTGGAAGTAATATCACTACTCAGTTAGTGCGGTTCAGAAAACTCTTCCCAAGATTACCAATAAAAAAGAGGGGACACTAAGTCCCCTCATAATATGTTTATGAACTATTTTACTTCAAACTTGTCCTGTAACCGGATATCCTGTGAGGAACTTCCCACCATTACGGCAAATGTCCCCGGCTCTACTACAAAATGATTATCCTTATTCCACAAGCCTAACTCTTGGGGAGTAAGCACGAAATTAACAGTTTTTTCTTCTCCCGGTTCCAGATGAACACGTTCGAAACCACGTAAAACCTTCACATAAGTAGTCACAGAACTCATCTCATCATGCAGATAAAGCTGAACGACTTCATCACCGGCCACCTTACCGGTATTCTTCACTTTACAACTCAGTTTCACAGAACCTTGTACGCCTATCACCGGATTTTCTATCTTCAAATCACTATAGGCAAAAGTGGTATAACTCAGACCATATCCGAAAGGATAAAGAGTCCCCGTCACGCGAACGAAACCTTTAGAGTCAGAGCCCGGTTTAAAAGGAAAAGCGAAAGGTATCTGTCCCACCGAACGGGGGAAAGTCACTGCCAGTTTGCCTCCCGGATTATAATCACCGAAAAGAACTTTCGCTACTGCATCACCCATAAATTCTCCGGGAAACCAGGCATGTACGATGCCCGGAATATAATGTTCAGCCCAATTGATAGTGGCGGCACGTCCATCCACCAACAGCAGGACAACAGGCTTTCCGGTGGCATACACAGCCTGCAACAGTTTCTCCTGACGTCCGCACAGGTCCAGATTGGTACGGGAATACTCTTCACGCACTGTTTTCTCGTTTCCTCCCAGCACCATGATAGCTACATCCGATTCTTTAGCCAAGGCAACCGCCTCATCTATCATAGCCTGTTCATCCTTATCTAAAGGTACATCATAGAGTTCGCTTTCCGGAAAGTACTTATCAATAATGTCGGCTCCCTTTGCATAGAGAACGTCCGCATCGGGCAAATAATCCTTAATACCCTGATATACTGTTTTTATCGGAGCATTGGCAGGGCCATAACGGCAAATCAGGTTGTCAACTTCAGCAGCATTCGGACCAATCACCGCCACCTTTTTAGTACTCTTGGAGAGTGGCAGGATATTATTCTCATTCTTCAATAAGACAATGGACTCTAACGCAGCCCTCATGGATACCGCCTGATGTTCCTTGCTATGTACCACCTTTTCCGGTTTCTTTGCATCACCCTTATAAGGATTATCAAACAGACCCATCATGAATTTTACCCGCAACACATCCGCTACACGACTATCAATAGTTTGTTCCGATACTTTGCCCTCGCTGATAGCCTGGCGAAGCGGACGAATGAAATTCTCGGGCAGAGTAAAATTAGTACGTACATTCAGCCCGGCGTTTATCACCTGGGCAGCTCCATCCACAGCATTGGCAGCTACGTTATGCTTGGAATAGAGAAACTCCACCGCTTCACTATCCGAAACCACATACCCTTTAAATCCCCACTCATGGCGAAGTATCTCTGTCAGGAAATGATAACTGCCCGTAATCGGTTCGCCGTCATAATCATTATAAGAACTCATAACTCCCAATGCCCCAGCTTCACAAAAAGCCTTGCGGAAGGGTTCTATATAAAGAGTCCTCATCTCACGAGGAGCTACGTGCGGATCGGTACGGGTACCGGCATCACGTCCTCCAACAGGAATACTATATACGGCAAAATGCTTGGGAGTGGAAACAAGTCCTTCTGCCTGAAGCCCTTTGATCATCCGCTTTCCAAGTTCTCCCACCAGAAAAGGGTCTTCGCCGTAACACTCCACTACGCGTCCCCAACGGGGATCTTGTGCAATATCCAGAATAGGGGAATAGATGTTGGTATAGCCCAGCGCTTTTGCCTCTTCGGCCGTAACCTTGGCTATTTCACTGATCAGTTCCTTATTCCAGGTAGCACCCTGTCCGCACTGTGCCGGAAACATGGTAGCCCGGTCATGGCAAAGCCCACGAATACCTTCATTGGTAAAGTCAACAGGTATCCCAAGGCGGGTTTGTTCTACAAACCAGCGTTGGATGGCCTGTCGGTTCTCTACACTATTCACATAAGGATAGGACAAAGAAGAACCGAATTTCCCCAAGCCATTGGCCTGCTCGTCTATGTTCGCTATACCGTCTTTCCAGATTTCATTTTTCCATTGTTCTGTGGGCAGGGAGTCTTTCAGTACACGACCTGAGCCATACAACGTAGCCATCTGGCAAGTCTTTTCCTCCATTGTCATCTGCGACAACAAGTCTTTGACTCTTGCCTCCAAAGGTGCCGATGGGTCTTCATAGACATCCATCACCCCGTTTTTATTAAAATCAATCCAGCCTTTCTTATATATACCGAGGGGATTCCCCGCATACATGCCGGCACAAAGCGATACAGCAATACACAAAGCGATTCTTCTTTTCATAGCATTTCTATTTTTCCATTTCTAATACAAGTTCACCACCTTCCATCAGGTCAAAATGAGAAAATCTTGGTTCTCTCAATTCTTCACCGTTCAGTTTCATGGAGCGAATATACTTATTTTCTACGCTATTATTCTTAGTACGGATCACAAAATCTTTTCCGTTACTCAAATGAATGGTTACCTTATCAAACAAAGGACGGCCAATTTCATAGACCGGACGGCCCGGGCAGAATGAATAGAACCCCATAGAACTGAGTGCATACCAAGCCGACATTTGTCCCACGTCTTCATTTCCGGAGAGTCCGTTAGGATCGTTATGATAAAGCGTACGAAGAATATGATCTACCAAAGCCTGTGTCTTGCGAGGTGCACCGGCATAATTATAAAGATAAGGAATATGATGGCTCGGTTCGTTACCATGTGCATATTGCCCGATCATCCCCGTCACATCGGCAGCCGCATTCGGATCACCGGTCAGTTCGGAACTTGTGGTAAACAACGTATCCAGGTGTGCTTCAAACTCTTCTTTGCCACCCACCAATTCCATTAATCCATCCACGTCCTGTGGCACAAACCATGCCCATTGCCAAGCATTACCTTCCACATAGTTACTGGGGCGTTGCACGGACGAAGGGTCAAAAGGAGTAATCCAGTTTCCATCACTCAATTTGCCACGCATCAGCTTCGTTTCCGGATCAAAATAATACTGATAATTCTTTGACAACTTCATGTATTTATCATACATGTCTTTACGGTTATATTCCTTCATCATCTGTGCAATCAGCCAGTCATTATAGGCAAACTCCAAACCCTGCGAAACGGAACCGCCCACTTTATCACAAGGAATATAGCCTAACTCATTTTTATATTTAATGGCAGGCGACATCAATCTTCCATAAAGTATCTGACGATCCATCATAGGTGTAATGCCGGTAGTGTCATATACCGAAGAACGTATACAGGCTTCCAATGCTTTCTTCACATCAAAATCACATTGCTTCTTCATCATGGCGTCTGCAATAACAGAAACAGCATGATAGCCGATCATCGTTCCGGTTTCATTGGAAGCCAACTCCCACTTAGGCAGAATACCTGACTCATCATATTTGCGAAGCAACGAACGGATAAATGCCTGGTTCTGTTCCGGCGTTACAATCGTGTAAAGCGGATGAGCCGCACGGAAGGTATCCCACAAAGAAAACACCGTATAATTGGTATAAGAAGTATCTTGCTTTATCTCATGCCCCATGGTACGATAACGACCGTCTACATCCGATGCCAGACTCGGCTGTATGAATGCATGATACAAGGAAGTATAGAAAACAGTACGGTTGTCATTGTCCGGAGTTTCAATATCAATCTTACCTAAGGCTTCATTCCAGGCAGTATTCGCCTGCTGCGCAACCTTCTCAAAATTCCAATCCGGAATTTCTGCTTCCATGTTCCGCTTCGCACCTTCTTCATCCACACTCGAAATGCCGACTTTAGCCAACACACGTCCATCCGCAGCAAGATCCCTGAAAGTCATCACAGCTTTTGCCGTATTGACGGTGACGGAGGTACTATCCGGCTGGTATTCGATTCCTGAATACAACTTATAGTCAAAGGGCTTTGAAAATACGGCATAGAAATACACATAATGATGTTTAGCCCAGCCTTTCGTATACTTCATTCCGGCTATAGTAGAGTCGTTCACAACACGGATTTGAGTAACAGGGTGCTGATGTCCGTGAATGGTGGGTTCCATATCAAGAATCAGGCGGGCATCACTTGCCTTGGGATAGGTATACCGATGCAGTCCGGCACGCAAAGTAGCTGTCAGTTCCACATTGATAGAATCATCCTGCAACAAAACCTGATAATATCCCGGACGGGCACTTTCTTGTTCATGCGAGAAACGGGAACGATAACCTTCGTCCGGATTTTCTGCTGTTCCGGCAATCAGAGGTTTCTCTCCTACTACCGGCATAAAAAGTATATCGCCATAATCCCCGATACCGGTTCCGCTAAGATGGGTATGACTGAACCCCATGATGGAAGTGTCGTCATAATAATAGCCTGAACAGGCATCCCAGCCAAAGAGACGGGTATCCGGACTTAACTGTACCATTCCATGAGGTAAAGTAGCACCGGGAAAAGTATGTCCATGTCCTCCTGTTCCTATAAATACATTTACGCTATCGGTATATTCTTTCGGAAGTTCCTTTTCTGCACAAGAAAACAATCCGATCCCCGTAGCCAGTAACAGCATGCAGAGTTTGTTCTTCATAAAATTATAAGTTTATATTTTATACGATTCTATTAGTGTATAAGATTCCAGTCAGCCTCTACCTTCATCGTTTTACCTTTTGTACGGATAATCAACGGATAGCAAGGCTTTACCGCTACATCTCCCGCTCCCGGTCCGTCTTTTACGGTCGGGTTTGCGGGTATTCCCGAGGCTTCCCCCAGCACCACTTCCATCACTTCTCCTTCAGAGACATTCAAGCGGACAGTAGCCGACGGGGTCCGACAAGTGAATCCCGGTTGATAAGGATAAGAATAAGTATTATGAATCCGTTCATGCACTTCACTGCCCGTGAGTGTTGTTGCCACCGGCTGCCCCTCTAAAACAGGTTTTTCATTGAAAAGAATCACATACTCATACAGATGAGAAGAATCGGAAGTACAAGTATATACATCTTGCAACTGAGTTCCTTTCAAATCCAGACTACGCTTCATATCAACTCCCGGATAAGCAGTAACCGTTTCAGCTTCGGCATATCCGCCATCAGGGCGGGGTGTGAATTTCAACAGTTTGCCCACACTTCTCTTCTGATCTTTAGCATCCACCGTCACCGTATTATGCGACAGACTGCGTTTATACCATTTCAAGTAATCAGGAACTCCATAACCGGAAGTTCCAAAGTCGGAAACCAGTTCATTCTTTCCATCATGAATCGTGATGGAAAGCTTGTCAGGATGTCCATGCCCGATGCCTTCGCCACCGAATTTCAGAACCACTGTGCGTGCATCACTGCGCAACAGACAGAATCCTGATGCGTCAAATGAGTAACTTTGCTGAATCATTTTTTCATCTGATGCATTTATAGTCTGATTGTTCAACAGAGCCTCCGGATCAAGGCGCTTCTTCTGTGCATAGGTCAGTTCCAACACCCGTTTCAGCAGCGGGTCATTATAACGGGCGTCAGCAATCTCATACAATGCCGACTGAGAAAGCAGATTAGCGCCATACCATCCGTCGCTATGTGCCGGAAAAGACAAATCGGGATAAGTACCCTTCACCGGTTCAACAAACATGTCGTGCAAGTCCCTGTCGAAAAGCTTGATTCCGCGGCACTTCACCGCATTAGCCGTGAACAACAGGGCTTCCAACGGATAATAATGATAGTGCGGAGAACCTTCATTAATCCAGCCGTCACTGTTCTTATGCTTCTTCATCAGGAAATGGTAGCCATATATATTTTTATTGATTGCCACATCGATTATGGAATCGTTCTCCAACGCAACACCCAAAGCAACCAAACCGCTATTGTGCCACATTTGCCAATTGGCACCTGCCGGACGATGGAGCAACAGCTTTGCCGCCGGTTTCAGATAACCATTCTCTATCGCCTTGATGTCTGCTGCGGACAAAGTAGGCTTTATCACGGTATAGGTCATAGCCACTTTTGTTGCCCAACTCGACTCATCCAAGCTCTGTGCAAAAGCCTTTCCACTGTGTTTATCCGTAGCTTCTCTGGCGGAATTGTGCTCAAACCAACCATCATATTTGCTGGCATAATCCAGCAACATAGTGCGGATATAATCGGCATACACTTGTTTGTCCGTCGCCAAATAAAGGTACATGCACTGATAAAGATACTCCTTGTTCCGTGTGTGCACTTCATGAATCCATGCCCAGTCATAACGGTTGTTTCCTATCCACTCTTTGTCACAAGCCGAACAATAATGTGCCAGGGGCCTATCCCAACGGAAAGTAAACAGTAAGTTATGTACCGGACAGAAGTAATCGTGGAAATGTCCGCTTTCTTCTTTCGGCACTTCCATAGGATGTTTTCGTCTTTCCTTTATCTTCTGTTCCAGGTCGGCTATAATCTTCTTTCCCCAACGGGTTTTGGCCGATGCACGGATAGCCGCCACATCTTCCTCTGAGAAGAAGTAGAAACCTTCTGCATTTTTCTTTGCCAGGACTGACCAGTCACCGGAATAATAAGCCTGATTCAACAAACGAAGTTTCGCCTCATCTCCCTGCCGGATAAACAGGTTCTCCAAATCCTTGTATAAATAGAATTGCAACCAGTAGCCACGGTTATACTTTTCGCGAGTAGTGGAGGCTTGCATCCATTTAGCATACCAAAGGGGCTCTATTCCATACTGACGCGCCACTTGCACCGCCTGATTCGCCTTTTTCCAGATACCCTCCGACATCCGTTTGCCTAACGCTACATAATCATTATAGGTAAATTTTGAAATATCAATCACCTCACAGGTGTCGTCAATACCCAGTTCCTTGAAATCTATCACAGTCTCCATCTGCATGTCACCATCCAGATCATACTCTATACGGTCGAAGAAACCATTGTTGTCACGGTCACTATAAAGCACAGTAGCAAAGCGCTTCGGGTCGCGGAAGTCCATCCACATACGATCCCATCCCTGAAAATATTCGGCATTCTGGTCAATACGCCAAACACCGGTTTCCGCTCCATAAAGATGCAGACGTCCGTCGAAACGGCTGATATAGAGCTGGGCATTTCCGGAATTGTCCATATCCCACTCACCCCGGTCACCGGCGGCATCACTCTGTTTGTTGTTGTCGATACCACCCTTATTCCATCCTACTTTAAACGGATCTTTAGGATCATAGAACTCTACACGTTCCCAACGGCTGCAATCGTCATCTTCATCATATACAAAGTTTATACGATTCCATTTGCCACGCTGGAAGATGAGTTCCTGTGCACTGTCATGGTCCGGATAAATCAGTTCCGTCAACTGGCGATAGCGGGGGTCCATAAAGAACCGGTCTGCCTCCGGCAAGCCACGCAGATTTTTAACAGGATGAACCTGATCCATATAATCGAATCCTTCTCCCTGGAAACCAATCGTGAAATCAAAGTCGAATTCATTTCCGGTAGTGTTATCATTATCCAGATCGACTGCCAATGAAACCCAGTCCACCCGTCCTTCCAACTGGCGGTTTACATAACTATTGGAAGGTGCATTCGGATCATGAATCTTGGGCGAGTCCACCATACGGATAGCCATTTCCGTCAGATGGTCTCCATCCGGATCATAGAACAGGAAAGGGTTCTCCCAGTTCAAACGCAAATCCTTCATATCATACGTGGAAGTATGTATCTTCATGAAAGCCGTACGGCCGCTGTAATCCTCATAGAAATCGGACAAGCCACTGCGATCCCAGCACTGAAGGGTAAAATTATTCCAATTGATATAATTGAAGACATTGTCATGATCCAGATCGAGCATAATCATATAATGCCCGTTGGGCCATACCTCTCCCGTACGTTCTTTCGGATACTCTACAACAATCTGCATATCCGCTTTCCCGTCTCCATCCGTATCCACCCAGTCGATAATCAAGTCGCCCTGACCTCCATAAATGCCATCCTTGTTGCGGTCAATCAACAGGCAATCATTCACCATATCACCTTCCAGATCCCCTTCTTTCATATTGCCATCATCATCCAGCCACAAGATGGGTATATCGTTGTGGGTGACAGACTTAATAGCATCCGGTTTCCCGTCTCCATTCAGGTCCAGATACTCCGGTTTATAACCGGGTGGCGGAGGCGGCAAGCGTAAGGGCGTCAGTTGGGTACGCAGATTCCAATAACTCTTCTTTGTCTCTTGTGCCCAGCTTTTCCCGGCTACTCCTACCAAAAGGAGCAGCACGGCACAAGCTATTTTAAATAAATCGTTTTTGTTTTTCATGATATTCTCTTATTACCAGTTATCTGTTCTGAATGAAGATGCCGGAAGGCCGGACATATTATAAAGGCAACCTTTCACATAATCCTTAAAAGCATAACGCACCGCGACAGGATGTTCCACCTCCGGGCTTGACACAACAACCGTTTGTGCATCTTTACCAAAACGTGCATTGGCCGGATGGAATACTCTATCCTCACCGGCTACTTCAAAGCCATTCAATGGCTGCCGATAAGTAGTCAATCCTTTACCCATTTCATCAAACGACAAGATAATCTTGTTACCCTCCGTCTGCATAGATTTATACAACGGTCCTGTTACCGGAAAGCCCTTCTTATCATAAGTACGTCCCAAGACCAGATAAGCAAACCGATTGCCCACCGTTTCTTTCTCCATAGGGTGTATAGTGCGGTCATCGCCAACATCAGTCAGCACAATCATACCCGAAGAAGGAATAAGATGAAGGCATTTCACTTGCGCTTCACGCAGATAAGCCGAATTCTTGCCTTTCCCCTCTCCTTTATTATAATTGAACGGAGCAATCTGGGCATAGTAGAAGGGAAATTCCCCTATTCCCCATTGTTGACGCCAGTCGCTCACCAATGAGGGAAACAACTGCGTATATAAATCAGGTGCATCCACATTTGCTTCCCCCTGATACCATAAACATCCCCGAATGCCATATCCGATCACAGGACTCAACATTCCATTATAGAGAATAGAAGCATTATGCACATCCGGCAAGTCTTTGTAAGGCGCTACACCTTCTTTACTCATCCAGGCCTCCACCCGTGAGCCTCCATAACTGGCATGAATAATGCCCACGGGAATGCCCAACACCTGATTCAGTTTACGTGCGAAAAAGTATCCCGCAGCCGAAAACCCGGGAACTGTCTCCGATGAGGCTTCCTGCCACTCACCTTCACAATCAGTCAGCGGTTCGGACGTCATTTTACTTCCTACTGTAAACATACGTATATCAGGATTTCCGGAAGTAACAATCGCATCCAACGACCCAATCACCGGATCACTATAACGCCCGCCTACACGCATATCCATATTAGACTGACCTGAACAGAGCCAGACCTCACCAATCAATACATCATTAATTCGTACTGTCTCGCCATCATTCATCTCAATATGGTAGGGACCACCATACACCGGTGTTTCTACTTTTACTTTCCAGCTACCCGATTCATCAGTCGTTACTGTATATTTTTTGTTATTCCACGAAGTCTTTACAGTAACTTTCTGCAGTTTTCTGTCACTGTTTCCCCAAATGGCAACTGAACTTTGTTGCTGCAACACCATCCCATCCGAAAAAAAGGACGGTAATGTTATTCGTGCCTGTACCCCGCCCGCCCAAAGCAAGAAAGATACAAACAGGACTATTATAAAGCAGGATCGTTTCATAAGTTATTCTCTTACGGGCATCTTAAACGTCAGTGGAATCTCTTTCCTGAGCATGCGGGCAGCCTCACCTGTCAACCACAGATAATGGTCGGAAGGCTGTCCGTCCATATCAATAAACTTAGCCACATCACTAACCGGATGGTCTCCCGTACATTTAAAGATGGCGGTTCCCTCATCCACTTCATCAAACATGGCCACATAAATCATCTCGGCACCTGCCAACATTGCAGTAGAAAGTTGCTGCCAATAGAAACGTCCTCCCTGACGCGGAATACTGCCAACAGGCTTCACGTCATCCGGGAATTCCAGTTTGCTAAGATTGTGCCAACTGAATCCGGGAGTTACGGCAGGAACATAATCTACGCCATTCTCCTTACACCAACGGATATCTTCAATCACCAAGTCACGGAAGCGGTCCATGTCGTTATGCAACAAAGGAGAAAAACGCTGAACAGTCCATGGCAGAACTATATCCGCTTTCTTAATCACTGTATGCAGATAGGGATCATTGATACAATCAGCCTCCAGATTACGCCAGAAAGTAGGAACACCCAACATCACCGTGCAACCACCATAAACAGGATCATTCTGCAAGAAGTCAATCAAACGGTCTAAACCGATGTTCCTGATATTATAAGGGCGGTCGGGAAAACCGACTCCCCATATAGCCACCACAGGCTTTCCATTATGATGCAGATAAGTCTTTTTTCCAGCCTGATTAGTTACCTTCTGATTGTCTACCAGTCTTTTCCAGTCTTCTATAATCAGGGAGCAATCTTCACCTGACTTTTTCAACCCGGACAAATCATACATGACAGCTATTGCACGGTCATACTTTGAAGCAGCTTCCAAGGCATTCGCTAAAATACGGTTAGGTACCGAGTTTTGCTGGTCTCCGCGGGTATAGCTAAAAAAACGTTGCACGAATACTCCATCCACTCCATACTCCTTCATCCACTTGAAGTGCAGGTCGATAGTAGACTTGTCCGCTGAACTGAATACACGTGCCTTTCTTCCATCGGCATGCTTGAAAGACGTCTCATAGGTCTTTTCATATTCACTGACATCAGGCCATGCATCAATAGTGCAATGTTTCTCGTCAAATTGCTTTCCGGTCCCATAATGACCATAGCCTTGATTGGTTCCATCCTGCGGGCCGCGAAACCAACCTTGGTATCCTGCCATAATCAATCCTTTGTAACTTGGATAAGAAGTTTCCTGAGAGTGTTTGGGACCGGCATAAGCCAACAGACTTATACCAAGTATACCCAATGTAACGAATAACTTATTCCTCATAATGTATTATCTTTATATCTGTTATTAAAAACTTGCTACCTATTCCACTTAATAATCTTTGCTGCAAAAGTAAAATCCACAGATTAAGCATTCAGCTATATTGCGCTTATCTGGCAATTAATTTTCAATTAAAATGAAACATTAATCGCCTTTTTATCAATCTGTAGGACCATCCATCAGCAAATCATGCTCTTTTCTCTTCACACTTTGATGTTGAAGATCGGTTCTATCCACATCAATAGCCATTACCCTAAACAAGTTTTTCCAGAAGGTACTTGTTTCTTTTGTCCATAAATGATAGTCGATAACTGAAAGAACCAGATTCACATTTCCCAAAGGATAAGTAACCAGAGCTACTCCTTCCGGTTTATTCAAGGTTTCGTATAAAACAACCTGTGCACATTTCCAATGCTCGGCCACATTATTGAACAAGTTCCAGTCAGTATGTGAAGCACTGAATATAGCTTCTCCTTTTTCTATCAGATTTCCTGTTAAACCATGTTTCAGGATATAGCGGTCACCATCCATCTCACTGAAATACAAGTCTGGGAGCTCAAAATAGCTTCCCCAGGATGTATTCTTATCTACTTCTAAAGCAGAAGCCCGACGGTCGGTCAGTGTCACTTCTTCAGGCAGCCAGTCACAAAAAGCCTCACTCAATCTATTGCCGGAGCTAAGGGCAAGTAACATTCCCCCTTTCTTCTGCCACTTCTTCAAAATAGCCTGAACTTTTTGCAGGTCTTCCACAGTTACTGTTTCAGCATCAATAATCCATAGATTAGCCTTTTGCGACTTATCAGTCAAGGTGATTCCTGCTTTTGTTATGAAGTCGGCTAATTCAGGTTGGGGTGTCCCCACCAGATAAGCCGCTCTATACACTGGTTGAGGTAGTTCAGGTTTCAGCGGATGCTTCACTTCATTATAAGGAGTCCATGCTTCTCCTTTCAATGCCGCTTTCAAAGCATTGAACATAGGCAACGCCTTGTATAAAGGGAGTTGAGGGTCTAAACCCGGATTGAAAGTAGTGACGTAAGGTGGTATACGTTCATACTGATAGCCCGGTTTTCCTTCTTCATAAGGTTTCCCTGCAAAAATGCCATCGGTAAGGTTCGGTAAGCGATTGAAATCATGATAACCTAAATTCATATGTTCCAATCCGAACCAGCAAACTTCCGATGGAGAATAATATGACAGATAAGGGAGCGCCATTTGTCTGGCATTCTGATAAACATCTATTGCCAATGCTTCACTACGGCCTTCATAAGACAGAAAAGCTTTTTCACCTACAAAAGGATATAATTGAATAGGACGCCCGTAATAAGTAGCCCCCGACTCCCCCACAACAAGAGGTTTATCCAAGTTGCGTGGTAAGTCTTCCAACTTGAGCCCATGCGCAAAATGTTTACTCCATACCGGCAGGCGTCCATCCATGTCACGGTCGCCATCCAATGTAATAAAGTCACGAGTAGGATCAAACTTCCTGGCACTTAAAGTCAAATCTACCAGTTTTTCATCCCAGACAGCAGCCACTTCTTTCTCCGGTTTATTTAATAAAGCAATGGCAAAAGTTTCATTTCCTGCACTCCATCCTATCACAGAAGGATGATTACGATCACGGAGAATCAATCTCTCCAGATGTTCGTGCGAACGCTGCCAGGTTAAATCTTCTTCAAAGTTCAACCGGATAGAGCTGCCGAACAAAGCTGTTTCATCCAGCACCATCAATCCCATTTCATCAGCCAGGTCATAGTACACTCGCGGCCAAGGTTGTGCATGCGGGCGGACTGCATTTCCACCAAAATCTTTTATCATCTGATACCACGCATATGCAAAACGCCGGGAACAGATGTAAGCGCTAAACGGATGCTGAATATCTCCGAAGCATTGTATCTTCTTACCGTTCAGTTGAAATTCATCACCGACTATCTTAAACTGCCGCCAGCCAAAACGGGTGGCCTTGCAGTCATATGTTTGCCTCTTATCATTTACATTCAGTAGTAAGGTATATAAATCGGGAGTATCAGGAGTCCAATATTTCAATGCATCATTCACCTGGTGGCGAATTGTAACCGTTTGACTCTCTCCTGCCCGAAGGGTTATTGATTCGGAAGGTATCGTAAGGGCGGTTTCCCCCAGGCTCCAACTGATTTCAGGAGCAGTCAATACATTTTTACCGGCATGGTTGATCCATTCCTTCACTACTCCACCTAAAGTAATCTTTTTGTTCTTTGAAGTAAGGTTAGTCATTGCTACTTCCAGCACCAACTCATTCTTGTCGACCCAAGGCTGCACAAACACATCTGTGATCCTCACCTCCGGCACTCCAAGCAGGTACACATCTTGCCAGATACCAATCAGATCATCTGTATTGGACCCCGTAGGATAAGTGGCCCCCATCTTCTTGTATACAGGATGCGACTTATCAAACAATTTGGTGTGGCGAACACCCACCAACAATTCATTCTCTGCATCACGGTTAATATAGTCAGAAATATCCATGTCGAAAGGAAGATGAGAGTCAAAATTATGACCCACTTCCCGACCATTAACTAAAACAATACAATCTCCGGCAACGGCTTCAAAATGAAGTAAAACACGTTTCTGTACCCATTCTTCCGGGATACGGAAGCTCTTCCGCAACCATCCCATGCGGGTATGTTTCCAATGTTCCGGATAACTTGGGAAATAAACAGAGCCCGGAGCATACGGGTTTTGTGTGCCAGCACCCACATTGCTGCCTCTCCCCCAATCATTCACGTTGATGGCAGAAGGTATTTTTATCTTTACCTTTTCCCATTTACCCGGTTGTGGTGCTGACAGTTCCGGGGCAATTCCCGAGCCGCTTTTCCAGGAAGAAGGAACAGGAATACATTGCAGTTCCCAGAGCCCATTCAGGCAGACTTCATCACGAAAAGGTTTCTCTTGTGCAGTGACCAGTCCCTCAGCCGGTGAAAAATCACGTGGAAACACTACTGTCTGAGATTTAAGACCGGTTATCCCCCAAAAAGAGAGAACAATTTCCAACAAACAGTATTTAGAGAAAATACTATTATTCATAACTGTTATTTTTAAAAATTAATGATGCCAAAATAAGCCTCAAGTATTTAAAATACTGAGGCTTTCACTTTTTATTAGATAATGTGAATTAGTCGTTGAATTCAATTCATTATTGAGCGGTTATGAATCTTCCTGTACTAAAACGAATTAACCCTACCAACACACTACTTCTTGTCAGAACCATAAATCAGTCCCTCTCCCGATTTATTAAACCGCAATCCGGAGATATAGTAGTTATTAGTGAGTTCTATTGATTTACCCTGTCCCCCCAGTCTTGCATACCCGCCATCTCCGGCGGTCGGTTCTGCTATTTTCTGAGCGAAATAAGAAGTGTAAACATGCACTTTACCACCTCTGACATCTATACCCTGTGTACCGGAACGTGTGAAATTGGCCTGTTGGAATGACACAATACCATTGTTTATAATCGCCCCGAAAACAGGACTTCCCCAGAATGCACTATTGTACAAGATAAGTTTGGCATCAGGATGAACCTTACCGGTATTAACTTCATCTCCCATAAGGACATACGACCTTACCGGCTCATTGGGAATCTTAGTATTAACCAACTCTGAATTAACCGCAACGATCTTCGTATTCTTATCCGCATCTTCTACAAACAAAGAATAGGTGCATCCGTCAGAGCCATGTCCTATAACGGTCATCTTGCCCGGATACTTACCGGTTATTGCATCTTTCAGGAAATGTATTCCGTATACCGAACCATAAACGAAATTGTTGAAAATAGTCTGGTTCTTGACATCCGCAAACTTAAGCGCACTGCAATTAGATTGTACAAACCGCATCATAAATACCTCCGGATAACCCTGTCCTCCTTCCGGAAGTCTCGACCCATAGTGAGGATTAAACTGCATATTGCGGATGAATCCACCTTCGGCTCCACCGCCAACCCAGATACCTGCCCTTAAAGGCACACCACCCAGATAATCGACATAGTGACCACTGGTGTCATATGAAGCCAGATCTATACCTTTGTCGCCTACTGCTATGGTTACATTGATAATATATACCTTGGGGCCTTGTCCCTGTATCAAAAACGGAGTCTTTCGTGGGTTTGACACACTGTAGCCATCAGAAGCAATATTGAGCTGTGCCAACGTAATGCCCCTGATGCCGGCACCCGCTTCAAGTTGTATAAGTGAAGCACCTTTTTCTCCGGCAGCTCCACCATCATAGTTGGTAAATATAGCAGTACCACCACTTTGCGTGTGATGTTGCACATCCCATGAGCCCCTCAATTCAACTCCCGAAGGAACTTTGATAGGATTATCCACCAGATACCTTCCGGCAGGCAAGTAGAGCGTACCGCCACCGGCAGCTTTCACCGCATCAAGTGCAGATTGCAGTTCAGCCGATACGTCTTTCACTGGACGGTCATTATTAAACCCCGTTGCCCTTGCCAGATCTGCTTTCAAGACTTTATCCGATGCCGGTCTCGGGTGCACATCTATATTTGTTTTTACGTTTTTAGGTATGGGTTCAAAAAAGTACTTCTTCCCCGTAATCACTTCTACTTTAGCCGAAGTGCTGTGATTATCAACTTTCAAATTGCATTTATAGCCCGAATTAACCGACTTCAGCGTATGCATATCTGCACCGAGATATACATGGCCGGCATTCTTCTTGAAATCGCATTGAGACAACAATGCATTACCACTATTCATCTTGAGGGCATAATCCCTGTATTCACTAAACGTACAGCTTTCAAACGACACGACTCCATCGCTGCCATCACTTACAACAGGTCCGTTGAAATCCACCCCATTGAATTGTACCGAAGTACTGAAATCTTTGTAAAAATATACGGCATTGCCATCTTCGGGCGCTCCGAATGAAGAATTGGATATAAGTATGCCATACGGATTGACATCTTCCACATACAATCCATTCCCGCAATTATCTACATGTACCTCATACAACTGAGCGTTCGGGGCATCGGCAAAGCCGGGTTCACGTCCAATCCATACGCCTGTCTTGTAACCTGATACATGCAGATAAGAAACATATTCCCAGTCTGAACGGTGCATCTGGTATCCCGTGCCGTTCGCTTTTGTATAGGCTGTTACGTCAGCCAGAGAAGGTGCTCCCGGAAGACCGGATTTAGCCCAATACTCAGGACTTATCCTGACATTCTCAATACGCCCGATATCGGTACATACGTGCACTTCGATACCTTTGTTTAGGGCTGTGATATAACTATCCAGCACATAGTGCAACTCACTCGGTGCAGAATTAAAGCCGTTGTAAGAGTTGACGAGAGTGACATGCTCTATCGTTGCACAGTCTCCCTGGGTTTGGAACAATGTCCACGGATAGGGTTTCACATCATTGATGTCCTGCTCAGGATACCAGATGGAAAGATTAGTAACTCCGGTGCCCGCATTCATCTCGATGAATCTGTCAGCTATGCTTGTATAGGTCGTGCGAAGTGCATTGTCCGCCTGTCCGTCGTTCCACCAGCTTTCAACACTTCCGTCATAATTCGGTGCATCTTTACCGACACGTACTTCAAGAATGGTTCCGAGAACTTTTCCGTTATTGACCTCCGGATTAGCCCAATCGCCACGGAGTTGTACTCCGGGATGGAGGCGCAAAACGTATTCAAAGTGGAAATCTTTCTTGCTTTCCGAACGGCCCTGACGAACTCTGACATTCTTTGTACCAAGTTGTGTACTACGGAATTCATAATTTCCGGCAGGTATATACACTACCCCGCCGCCGCTTTTATAAGCAGCGTCAATAGCCGCCTGGAAAGCAGCCCTGTTGTCAAATCCCGGTTCGGCTTTAGCACCGAAGGCAGGGTCGGTCACAACAAAGTCGGATATCGCCCAGTCCTTTGTCGGATAAGTGGTTTTGATACTCTGCTGGAGTACTTGCTGTTTCTGTGCTTGTGCACAGGCAATGTTCATAGGAAGCAACGCCAGCAGTATCAGTATAGTCGCCGCCCCTAACTTAGAAGATGTTTTCATGAAAAGAGTATTTGATATAGTTACACAATATTTTCTTAGCCACTTCTGCAGGTCCCGACGGGTCATCCAAGTTGTCTGCAATATCCAATGAAGAGAAAATAATCTTTCCTTTTCCACAAGGAATGATTCCTACGGCTGTGCCTAACTCAAACGGAGTGCTCCGATAGGAACCAACTACCAATTCTTCTCCTTGCATACGGAAGCCAAACCTCTGGTCACCATTCTTCACTACCGACTGGTAAGGCCAGTTCAAGGCAACGTTCACCGGAAGCCCTGCAAACAAAGGATGCTCTTTCACAAAATGAATCCCGCCAATCCAGTTCTTTCCAACATTATAATAACCGTTATATACAGTATTCGTATATTCTGCCACAGCCTTCATCCAGGTTTCGGTAGAGCCAAGCAAAATCAAAGTGGTGCCATCATTCTTCACCCGCTCGAATAACTTTTGCGGAGCAATGGCGGCTGCACTCGGCCGGGACCATTTCAATTGTATCTGACCGGACTGATGAGTCTGGCGATACACCACCCTCACCCTTACCGGCTTTCCGGCCTCCATAACCACAGGTCTGTCCTGCTTCATAGGAGAAGCATTATAATACTCATCAATCAGCTGTCTGTCATCAACGTACATACGCACGCCACGATTGGTTTCAACACCCAGCAAATACTGTCCGGACTCAGGCGGATATATATCACCTTCCCATATTACCGAGAAAGGCTGATTGGCAGGAACAGATTCATCAGGCTGCGCACCGTCTACAAAAGTCCGGTTAAGCTCCGCATCCGGCTTAATAGAAGCTACAATATTCATATCAGGCTCACTATACCAGGTGGTCTTCAATGTGGAATTTCCATTCTTATCCTTGAAAAAGTCTGAAGGTATGACAACAGGTTCATCTAACGATGAACGGTTCACAACAAGCCAGTCCAATTTGCCGGTTTCGGAAGTAAAGGCCGGAAGTTCTTTTCCGGTAGTCTCCTTATAGAAAGCGGCCACTTTATCATTCTCACTTCCATAATAAGCTCCATTGCCAGCCAGGTCATTTGCCTGCCAGCCTACAGCTACTACTTCATCGTGCCCCTGGGCGCATATCTGCTGATTATCAGCTTTTATATCAGCCAGTATGCGGTAAGTTCCTTCTTTACCATTTACGGGAACCTCCACATTCTCCAGCAAAAGCTGCCCAAACGTTTCACCACCTTCGATGCTGACTGTTTCATTCCGGGTATAAACCACTTTTCCATCGGGAGCAATCACTTTTATCTCCAGAGTATGATCGCCTTTCAGATTCTTCTCATTCACGATATAGAAATCTACGATTGCACTGCCCGGAAGTTTTACAACCTGATTGCGCGAAGCAACAGCTACATACAGCGGTTGGTTATAGTACGCCAATATAGAAGCATCCCCTTTGGGATTGCGGTAGATGTCTACAATGCCGGAATGATTGTCATAAGGCATCGCTTCCCAGCCATTCACCATGTAGGCATCACCCAGATTCTGCATTCTCATGCCCTCAATACGCCTGCCCTGATGTTCGAATGACACATTAGCCATAGAACGTGTCAGATCATCAAGAGTGCCGAAGTGAGAGGCAAGCCCTTTCTTCTGAAAATAATCAGTGAAAGCCTTATACTGGCTTTTCCAGAAAAGACCATCCCAGCCGGTTTCACCGGTACGTTCTACTTCATCATTTATCAACTGAATACGGGGAGGAGTAGATATTGCTCCTTCTTCACCTCGCAAAAAGACTTCCGTGCGGTTATCGGTATACATGATATTATCCTTCGGTCCTTTATAGTAATTTTCCACCCAAGTCTCCGGCCCTCCGGCACGATGATTATCGTGCCATCCCTTCCGGTATAACGTCGTGTCAAACGGCAACATGTGTGCTTTGGAATCCTCTTCTTTGTCTTCACTGCCTGCCCAACCGGACGTAAACGTCATAATTCTGCTGGGGTCTACAGCATGTGCCTCACGCATATCATTCATACGCTTAGCAACAAGCTCCTTATCCTGTGACAACCGACCGCCAAATTCATTAATCAGATTAAAGATTACGAGGCTCGGATGACTACGGTCACGGCGAACCATACGTTTCAGTTTCTCATTCACAATTGTACGGATAAACGGATCATGGTTGGCAGAATGGAATGAACCCGGTTCTTCATAATAGAGTAATCCCAACTCATCCGCTTTTTCAAGAACCACCGGACTACCTATGCAGCGATGAAAATTCAGCATGTTCAAGCCTAACTTTTTAGCCGTAAGAATCTGCTTTTCGGCCATTGCACTCGTTGCTATCAATCCCGTAACCGGGAAGTATCCCCAACTGATTGCGCTTCTCAGCATCACACGGCGACCATTCAGACGCAGTACTGCATCCTTCCCCACGCCATCTACGGTAAACCAGCGGAAACCGAAGTTCTTCTGGTCCTGATCGAGTATCTTTTTACCCTTCTTTATCTGAATATTGCAGGTATACAACTCCGGAGTAGAGAGGTCCCATAGTTTGGCATCAGGAACATTTACAGGTATTGTCACCTCATGATTTCCCGAAGGAAAAGAAACTTTTTTCAGTATTTGCCGGAACACAACTTTATCAGGATTAGCTTTTTCGCTCACTGTAAGTTCAATATCCTGCTTCACATCAGCAGGCGTTTCGTTAGTGAAAGAAACAATAGCATTCACTTTTGTCAACTCAGGAGTATTCTGCATATAAATATCAGAAATGAACACAGGGTTCACACTCTCTAACCTAACCCTACCGATAATTCCACTGAAACTTCTTGCAGGAGGAATATTATACTCTCCCCATTTCAGTATATCAAAATCCTGCCAGTGGAAATTACCTCCGGGATTGGTGACACGTACTGCCAGTAATTGTTCTGTCCCCGGCTTGGCCTCATCGGTAATGTCTACCTGAAAAGGAGTTTCACCAATCAGGTCGTAAGCCATGAGTTTACCGTCAAGATAAACTTCTGCACGCATTCTGACTGATTCAAAGTAAATTATAAAGCGTTTATTCTTCTGGTCAGCAGGAATCTTAATCTTACGATACCACCAACTGACTCCCCGGAAATCTTCCGGACGGGGATTATCAGAAACGGTGAGATATTCTTCCACCGTACCCGGTACTTCGACAGAAACTGCATCAGGATTATTACTCAAAACCTGCCAGCCACCTGTGGGACGATTCACAGGCAGCAAAGACAAGTCAGTTATCTCGTGCGGAAGGTAAAGGCGATCGTTCTGCCAGCTCGCTTCTTTATCGAGCCATAGCGACCAGCCTCCTCCTGTCAACGGGAGGGTATATCTTCCTTCTCCGGCATTAACAGAAAGGACAAAAAGGAAAAAGAACATAAAAAGAAAATACTTCTTCATAAATATCAGTGTTAAAGGTTCAATCTATTACGAATCGTGCGGGATAAGTGATAAAACTACCTATAAGTAGTTACCCGATTACCTATAGGTAGTTTGCCAACTACTACGTAGTAGTCAGTAGATTACCTACAGGTAGTTAAGGATTGTTCAAATAGCGTTTAAATATCATTGCAAAATGCAGAGTTTCATTTCTTCAACGTAACTGTTAGTCTCTGTAGTGCTTTCTCATCCGAAGTTCCGCCATAGAGCAGTTCATACTTACCGGGAAGAACCTCCATGCGGTTTGTAGCCGGATTAAACCATTCAAATGTTGAGACGGGCAATTCAAACAGAACATCTTCCGCCTGACCAGCTTCCAGAGAAATCCTGCGGAAAGCTCTCAATGTTTTAATCGGCCCATCCTTATCACCGGGATTACGCAGATAGACTTGCACAACTTCATCTCCTGACAGTTTACCGATGTTCTTCAATGGTATGGTTAAAGTCAACCCCTCACCTGCCCGAAGTATTTTCTTATCCGCCTTAGCCTTACCATAGTCAAAAGTGGTATAGCTCAATCCATGTCCAAAAGGAAACAGAGGTTTTCCCTTGAAATAGCGGTATGTACGGTTGCTCATATCGTAGTCCTCAAAATCGGGTAGATCACTGCTCGATGCATAGAAAGTAAGCGGCAAGCGTCCGGCAGGATTATAATCACCAAACAGGACATCTGCAACGGCTGTTCCTCCCTGCTGACCGGGATACCATGCTTCAATAATCGCATCCAGGTTTTCTGCTTCCCAAGGTAATGCCAGCGTACTGCCGGAACATAAGACAAAAACAACCGGTTTACCTGTTTTTTTCAAAGCTTTCAGCATCTCTTCCTGCACCTGAGGCAGATCGATATTGGTGCGGTCACCTTTTCTAAATCCGGGAAGGTCCACCGGCATTTCCTCACCTTCCAGTGAAGAAGAAAGTCCGCCAACAAAGATAATCACGTCAGCTTCAGCCGCTTTATCGGCCACTTCCTTATAATTTATTTCTTTCTTAATACCTATATCAAATTTCAATGAAGCTTCTCCGCCAGCCTGAAAATACTCTAATACAACCTTATAGGCTTTGCCCTTCACTGCATTCAGATTATACATTTTCTCTCTTGTGGCTCCATTATGCCACTCAGAGTAAACCTCTTCCCCATCAATGAACAGTCGGGAACCATCATCCGCAGAAATAATGAAAGAGACTTCGCCGGATTCCTTCGGGGTATATACCGACTCAAAACGCGCCGAGAAATCGTGCAGATTTACTCCCGGCATAAATACGGTGTTACCCCCATTACCAAAGTTCAGCGGCTCACTAAAATGGCCGACAGCCACCGCTTCACCTTCCAGTTCCTTATTATTCCAGAAGGTTGCCTTAAAGCCTTTCTTCCCATCATACGAGCAACAATCAAAGTAGCTAAAAACAGTCTGTGTATTTACAAAATCACAACCTTTCTCATAGTATACAGCTCCTTCGGGAAGTTTATTTCTAATGCCTTCAAGAATAGTAACAGACTTAGTAGGGAAACCGTTATAGTTTGCCCAGAGCATCACAGAATCATTGGCATTAGGACCCAGCACGGCAACTTTACGAACAGATTTACTCAACGGCAAGATATTATTCTTGTTAGTCAGTAATACCATACTCTTACGTGCCATCTCCAAAGCCTTGGCTACATGTTCTTTTGACTCTACAACCGAATATGGTATTTCAGACCACGAAACAAGTGTATTATCATCAAACATGCCCAACTGGAAACGAGCGCGCAATAAACGGAAAACCGATTCATTGATTTTGTCTTCTGATATCAGTCCTTTCCGTACCGCTTCATTTAAAGAAGAATAACTGCCGCCACATTCCAGGTCTGTCCCTGAAACAACAGCGTCAGCCGAAGCTGCAGCAGCCGTAGGGTGGGTTTCATGATGATTAGGATAGTAGAAATCTCCGATAGCTCCACAATCTGAAACCACAATATCATCATATCCCCAGTCCTCGCGCAGGATACGGATCAACAATTGCTTGTTAGAGCAACACGGTTCTCCTTCATAGCGGTTATAGGCACACATCACCTCTTTTACTTTCCCTTCCGTCACCAAAGTTTTAAAAGCGGGCAGGTAGGTTTCCCATAAATCACGCTGGGAAATATTCTTGGCATCAAAGCTATGCCTGTTCCATTCCGGACCACTGTGCACGGCATAGTGCTTGGCGCAAGCATGTGTCTTGTCATATTTTCCGGTGCCATCCCCCTGCAAGCCTTTCACTACGGCCAATCCCATCAGAGATGTCAAATACGGGTCTTCACCATAAGTTTCCATGCCCCGTCCCCAACGCGGATCACGGTATATATTAATATTCGGAGTCCAAAACGTCAATCCCTTGTAACCATCCCGCTCACCCTTACGTTGAAAATCATGGTATTTGGCACGGGCTTCATCCGATACGATGCTGAAGGTTTCATGAACAGCCTGATTATCAAAAGTGGCAGCAAGCCCTATCGCCTGAGGAAAAACAGTTGCTTTTCCGGCGCGTGCCACTCCGTGTAATGCTTCATTCCACCAGTTATATGCCGGTATTCCGAGGCGTTCAATGGCTGGCGAACCATTTTTCATCTGGCTGATTTTCTCTTCCAGAGTCATACGCTTCAACAAGTCCCACGCCCGTTCGGAAGGTGTCAAATCCGGTTTTTTGTAGGGTTCATTTTGTGCTGTAGCCACCAGGGCTACAGCACAGAAACAAAAGGATATCAGAATTTTCTTGACCATAGTATTTTGATTGTATCAGTAAAATCAGAATCGTATCAAACTATTCGTTGCTTGCTATTTCAATAATTCATTTATCATGTTCACTAACAGCTTTCCAGCTATCGGGTCGGTATCAGCCTTCTCCGTACACATGGTAGAAACTGTAGCCAATCCCTTTCCATCCTTTATCTGCAATAAGGTTAAACCTCGCATCGAATCGATTTTACGAATACGATCTTCCGGCTTTCCACCGTCGATATAAGCATGAATCTTCATCTGCCCTGCCAATTCTATCAGGTTTTCATTCCGGTTTACTTTCAGGGTAGCATTGCAAGCCAAAGGAATTTCTCTCTTATTATTATTGAAATAACGCAGTTCCAATACATCAATACCATCAAACACCGGTACATCATTGCGTTCCATATTCACGATATCACCCTCTGTCGGGATAATCCAACTCGTGATATGTTCAGGATAAATAGTCTTCGCAACTTCTTTACTATTCAGTAAAAGCAACTTCCCTCCCTTTGACTGATAAGAGCGAAGCATTTCTCTTTCTTCGTTCGTACACTCGGTCAATCCGGAAATAATGCAAAGATTAGCTTTCAGTTTCGGATTCATCATTTCTTTTATAGTAGAAACCGCCTGATAGTTTATATGAAGGAAATCAAATTTGTTTTTCATGCCATCTTTATCCAGAAGAAGCACTTTTTTACCTTCTGCTACTTGATTGATGTTCCAGTCTTTACGGGCCAACAGCAGATTATATTCATTTTCCGATACCGGTAAGCCATTCTCAGTCAACTTCAATACCAATTTAGCTTTCACCTTGTCGGCCGGCAAGTTAACCGGTAATTGGATATTCGGTTCAATATAGTAGCGTCCATAATGCTTCACAGCCGGGAGTTCCTCACTACCCCAAACCAGTTTCTTTCCGGTTTCATCCTGTACTTCCCAACGCAACAAAGTAGGTTTCAGGGCTGTACCATCCTCGCGGTCATTCACTACATAAATACGTGTCGGCAGTTTATCTCCACCATAAAGATTACGTCCCCATAACTCAGCACTTACCAACACAGGTTGCAAAGCACGCTTCAAGGCGTAATACGTAGGATATGGCTCAATATTCTGATAATCATAAACCTGACGGAACCAAGTGAGTAGGGCAAAATGCATGATACCTGATGCCTGATCGTTGGAACGGCGGAGCGCTTCAGCCAATTCTCCGGTTATAAACGCCTGCACGTTAAGGAATGATTTAGGATCTGAGAAGTCATAACATTCATAGCCTATCAGAGATTGAGGGTTCTGATGAATCAACTGATAAGAACGGGTCGGATGTCCGGTTTCATTATTCGGGTATCCGGTTGACATCTCCTGGCTGATAAGCGGACGTTCGGGCATCTTAAACCTCTGCTGGAATTCTCCGTTGAAGAACCGAAAGAGTGAGAAATCATACCAGTTATAATAAGCATGCATATCATCGATGTCGCCATCATCTATGCTATTCATAAAGTCAGCACCATACTTTTCCTTTTTGCCCTTTGCCTGATAGTTGGAGTCGAAGCAAATGGGGCGTGTAGGATCAATGCGACGCATTCCTTTTACCACATCCGAAATCACACGGTATTTCTCCTTAGCACGTTCCAGGTCATTATCATTATCATAGAACTTCATTTCATTATTCACCGTCCAGAAAAGCAGTGAAGGATGGTTACGATACTTTTTCAGCAAGGTGAGGAATTCTTCCTTCCACATCTCAATCAGTTTTGCATCAGGAAGCGGGGTGGAATGAATCATCAGCCAGGGCCAGGTACCTTCAAAGCTAACGCCAATACCATTTTTATCAGCAGCTCCCATCCAAAGTTTATTCCACGGAGTGGTGTGAGTACGGGTGACATCTATGTTGCCGGCCTTCATCAGTTGCATGAAAGTATTAGCCAGATTCAAGTCGTTCGGAGCAAGGGCAAACGGAATGTGATTGCCACCACGCAGCCAGTAGCGATTACCGTTCAAGAAGAACAACCCTTCCTTCACTTCAAAAGTACGGAAGCCGGAAGTCTCTGACAGACAGTCTAATTCAACACCTTTGGCAGTAACCAGCCTAAAGCGGAAATCGTATAGATTAGGATGATGAGGTGTCCAGAGACGAGGTTTAAGTCCATTCACACTGTAAGTGAACATCTTTTCTTCATCAGCATTCAGCACCAGTTTTTGCAAAGAAAGACTGCTGTAAAGCACAGAGCCGGTCTCTTTGTCCACAATGTCAGTATAAAGATCAAACTGATTCTTCTTACCGCCATGATTCTTTACCGTCAGGTCAAAAGTAGCTCCCTCCAGAGTAGGTTTAATAAAGACATCTTCCACCTTCACCGGGTTGGTGATAGTAAGTTTTACCGGCTGCCAGATACCTGCAGGCTCATCACCATAAAATCCATGTGCTATATCTTTCAAGATGTTGTTCTTCACAGCAACCTTTCCGTCTTCTTTTTCACTTTCGCGAACAGAAGAATAGAAGAAATCAATAGCTGCACTACCGTTTTCAGAAGCACTTCCATCCGCCTTACGGGTCACTTTCACTACTACCAGATTTTTGCCGGGTTTCAGTAACTTGCTTCCATCAACCTGTATTTCACCATACATGCCGATATGCGAACCTGCCAGCTCTCCATTAATATAAATCTCTGCTACCTTTGAAACAGCATCAAAAGTCAGAGTCATATTTTTGCCTTCAACGCCAGCCGGTAGCTCTATCCACTGACGATACCAGGCAGCGTTCGTTTTTCTATAATCAAATGTATAACCCTCGCAACGATCGGTTTCCTGCTGGTAATAGGTATCCGAAACACCTTTTGGCTGAGGCCCTGTAGGTGAAGGCATGGTTTCTCCATGTAACCAGATACGAATCGGGTTCCAGAAATTAGGCACAGACATTACATGCCAATTCCTATCGTCCGTAGCCGTGGATACCGCTTTTTCCTTATCGTCCAGCTGATATCCGGGCATAAAGAGCCAATTACCATCCAGTGAAATATCCGTGCGTCCTTCCTCCAGTCTATTCATTTTCACAGACGCATAATTTGCTCTTTCAAGCTGGCGCTTGCTTTCTTTCTCTTGTGGTGTTGCCACCTTACGATATTCTGCAACTTTCACATTTTTCAATGCATCTTCTTCCAACGGAGTAACAACGAGGTCGTCAAACTCAGTTTCAATCCAACCGCCTCCCAAAGTCACAGGACCGGAAGGTGCCAAGTTGCTGTTTTTATCTGTGATATCCATCCGCGGTTCCTTCTCATCATTCAAGAAAACGCGAATACGGCTACCACAGACTTCTACCTTTAACTGATACCATTGACCCGGTACCGGATGAAATCCTAACGGACGAACGCCCATAAATTCATCCGTACCCATATATCCCATGCGCATCAGGTATAAATCATCTTGCAATCCTCCTTTTATACCGACTACATAACGATCAAAACGATTATTGGCACGAAATCCTGCCCAGATTTGAACTTGTTCCGCTTCTTGGGGAGCACGCGCTTTAAAAGACATAGTATAGTTCTTCCACTCAGGATTACCGAAACAAGCATAAGAACCTTTTGAACGGAACACCCCGTCTGCAATGCTACATTCACCCCGTCCCACTGTTTTCAGTATTTCTCCCTGATCGGAGAAATTATTTTTCCATTCAGATTGCGCATATCCGGATGATGAAATCAAAAGACATGCGGCAGTCCAAAAGGCTGTATAGAAATTCTTCATGATATTACAATATAATATTATTTTCTGCAAATGTAGCTTCGACTCATTAACAGAAAGTGAAATAAATAATTAATTAGACATTAAAAAGCAATTAATCGTAGCTGGTACCATTACAAATCATCAAATAAACTTTTAAATTATGTTATGTTGCCATGATAATCTGCTTCGGTATAAAGTGCAAATTCCCTAATCAGATTTGCAACCGCCAAATAGAACAAAATGAACCGCTTCGTATCAGGTATATACCCTCCTCGTACCTGCTTCGTATCTGCTTCGCTATTTTCATATCCGTATAGAAGCGAAGAAAGTACGAACTGGATATATCACAAAAGAGCTTCTGACCAAAAGTTATATTGAAATTCGGGTCAAAAAAGAAGGAGAGCACTTATTCGAAAACAAATACCCTCCTTACTTACCTACCTACTTATTTAGTCAATTCAATTTGATATCTGGGAAATCCAGCATCTCCTCCGGAATATAAAATTCTAAGGTACATGTATCTTTTCAATTGTTGTAAAGTTCTCGGCTCCCATGCCTGGATAGTTTGTTTCCGGCTTTCCTGTAGCAGTCTGACAATTCATTGATACACGAACCCAGTAATCAATGCCTGTATATTTCAACGGTATATCCGTACGGTATGTAATCTCCTGCCCTTCCATATCATTGGTTATCGTCTTCTTTGTTTGGAACAGCTGTCCGTCAAAAGCAGAAGCATTCACCGAACGGGAAATACGCAAATAAGATTCACGCAAATCAGGCATTTCATACCCAGCCTTTTGGTTTCTCTTGAAACGAACAGAACATTCCAAATAATTGTCCGGTGTAATTGTAGGCTTTTTCACCCACTCGATAGTAAGGTATGGAGTCACTGTAAAGTCTCTGGTAGTAGTACCGGATATCTTTACCAATTCACCTGCATCGTCACCATCCTGCAACTCATCATCATAGGGATAGAAGTTTCCGGCATAAGGAAGCATTCGGTATTCGCCTGCAAACCACTTGGTGTTACGGTATGTACCATCTTGCTGTACCTTCAGTGTTTGGTTACCGACGAATGCATTTTCTTTTCCGGCAGCCCAACTAATCTCTCGCATCCGAATATATCCGGATCCATGATTTACCTGCAATGGTTGCCCATTATGATCGTACAAAGTCCCTTGAATCGTAGCATCAGGTGCGTCATAATTATCTAATTCGCAAGATGTAGCCATCATGCCACACAAAACGAAAAATATACATTTATTAAAGAGTTTCATATTATTGCATTTTAAAGTTATTGATTTCTATTCTTTTGCAACAAAGGATTGTTCTTCAACTCGTCGGTCGGAATTCCTTCATAGTACCTATTCACTGCACCGAAATTAACTCGACCGCTTCCTTCTTCACAAGATTTAGCATCGTAAATATACTTACCGTCAGGAATACCATTTCCATCTACTGTAGCACCTTTAGCGAACATGAACGAATAAAGTCCTCTACGACGATACTGACGAATCTGTGTATCAAATGTGAACCAACGAAGCAAATCCCAATAAATTTTACTTTCGAAAGCCAACTCCTTATATCTTTCTACACGGACAATCTGTAAGCCTCTAGTGGGAGCTTCTACAAATCCACCTTGCCCTTTAGGACCAGGATTGGACCAATTGGTAAAAGCAGCTTCAGTAGAAAGTTCACTCGGACTGCTCAACAATTTAGCTCCGGCACGATCACGTAAATCATTGATGCAATTGTAAGCATCTTCCAACATATCTGTACCTCCATAAGATGCCACCCCATTTTGAGCTAATTCAACAGCAGCTTCTGCACGATTAAGTAATACCTCGGCATATCTCATTTCAATCCAGGGCTGAGTAGAAGTTTGATGTACAGTTGATGCCTTGTCCACAGTAATATCCAAGTTTTTACGACCGAAGAAACCTGTAATCGTATTAGTACCGGTATTTCCATTAATCTTTGGTCCATCCAATCCATTCTTGAATATCTTTACGCCATCTGAACGGAGGTATGGATCCTGTTGATCCGCTGATCCTTGGCGAGACCAATCAAGGAATGTACGTTCACGGAAAGGATTTTTATCATAAACTTCCTTGTTCCACATTGAAGAAGAGTTAAGATTACTTTCAGCAGCTCCATCGTCAACAGTAAATTTCTTAAATTTAGCCACAGCCGGGTCGTATTCTTCTTTTATAATACCGGCACGCAAATCCAACTTCATACCACCTTTATAGAGTCTTCCGGGTATCAGAAGATTAGCCCTTAGCCGTGGTTCCACACCATCCCACAACTGTTGGCAGTTATCATATACCAAGTAGTTACCTTCCTCATCAAAAGCACTGAAATGACCATTATCATCTAGTGGGAGACCATCAAATAACTCTACCCAATCAAGAGTCGGATTAAAGCGGTCACCACCTTCAGATGCCATACGAGGCGGACACATCATAGAATTATAAGAGTGAACACTCATATTAAAGTCAAACTTACGCAACCAGATAGATTCTTTATTAGAATCAGACTTTTCCCATACTTCTGCATAGTTGGCTTCTTTATCAGCATTGCCTCTATGAAGTTCATATTTCCCGCCAGTTTCCACTAACTTAGCAGCATCCCAAGCTTGTTGGAAATAACCATTTGCTCTTTCTTTGGGAATACCTTGAAGCAATACTCCATCCACTTCCCAATCTTGGAATTTTTCTGATCCGTAACGAGCTGTTGTACCGGCATGTAATGCTACACGACTCTTCAAAGTGGCCGCAACATACTTATTAGCACGACCGGCTTCGCTAGTTTCAGGAAGATCAGCAATAGCTTCATCCAAATCCTTCAATATAAAATCATACGTATCAGCATGACTTTCACGTGCTACCCACAACGTTGATTCATCATTAGGATCTAAAGATTGCGGTTCGAATATTTTCGGCAATCCACCGTAGCGTTTAGCCAATTGAAAGTAAACATAAGCTCTGACAAACTTAGCTTCGGCAATCCAAGATTTAGATTGATTTGCTAATTCCGGATAGTTGGGTAAGCTTGTAATCAATGTATTTGCCTGACGAATTACTTTAAATCCGCCTCCCCAATAGCCACTTCGATGATATGTCATACCGGTATTATTGCGGTTAACCATTTCACCGGTAGAGTTCCAGAAAGTCCAAACGCTTAAACCGTTACCAACATAATATCCACCCCCAATTTCCGTACCGTTACTATTCGTATCATAATGGTAATCTTCCATAGGCAAGTGGTTATACATACCTGCCATGTAAGCTTTAATACCTTTTTCATTATATATATCCTCGGCCGTAACAATGGACGTAGGTGTAATATCCAAATCAACACAAGAGGTAAACAACCTGAGCGAAAGCAGTGATGCAACTGCCATCCAATGTATCTTTTTCATTTTTTTTATCTTTAGCATATTTATAATCCAGTACTATTAGAATGTGATGGTTCCACCGAAGTTGTAAGTTCTACTCAACGGATAAAGATAACCATATGTTTCAGAAGGCTTTTCAGGGTCAAGTCCTTTTACACCTGTAATAGTAAATACGTTATAAGCATTCACGAATACACGCAAATTCTTAATTCCGATTCTGTCAAGCACTTGGTTCTTGGGAACGGTAACACCAAGTTCTACACTTTTCAGACGCAGATATGCTCCATTTTGTAAGTTGAACTCAGAAGTTTCCTCTGCTCTAGTTTTACCATATGGGTACCAACCGGAAACCCATTTATTAGTAGGATCATACGGATCTTTCTTCGCATCAACTGGATGCCATCTGTCATACAACAGGTCAAGAGCATTTCCATCCCAAGAAAGCGGGTTCAATAACTGTTCACCATAACCAATATAAGACATAGCTGCACCTTGGAACAATAAGTTAAAGTCAATCCATTTCCACTGACCACCCAATGTCAAACTGAAGTTCATAAGCGGATAGTTACGGGCATCGTTAAGGTTGGTACCGGGAAGTCCTCCGTTATTGTCACTATTCGTAGTTGTAGCAATCGGATGTTTATCCTGGTCATCGATGACACCGTCACCATTCCAGTCTTCATAAATCGGGTCACCAGGAAGTGAACCTGCATTAGCATAAATAGAATTAGCTATTTCATCATATGATTGATATTGGCCGTTAGAGCCTTTTCCAAACCAAATATCTTTGTAACGGTTGATATAATTATTACGCCAATAATCATAAGAATTAGAACGCTCAGGCATTACTTTTTTCGTCCACATACTACGAGTCATCTGTACAGAAAGACTTGCATTGTATCTGAACTGGTTAATCTGGTTATTATGACGCAAAACAACTTCAAAACCCTTAGTACGATCCGAGTTCATGTTAGCTTGAGAAATACCAGAACCAAATGTAGCCGGCACAATAACACTCGGAGTAGCCAACAGACCATCACGGTCACGCTGGAAGAAGTCTACAGAGAAGCCAAACAGGCCACCCCAAAAGTCTGCATCAATACCAAGGTTTATCATAGTAGATGTATACCAAGTCAAATCCAGATTCGGAGCATTTCTAAATCCAAGCGCATTGGTAAATGTATTACCGAATACATATCCTCTCGGAAGATTTTGTCTGTTATGATATGACTGAGGATAATCATACCCTTCGATGAACTGGAACTGAGAAGCACCATCATCTCCAAGCTTTCCCCAAGAGCCTCTTATCTTCAAGTTAGAAACGAAAGGAAGATTATCTTTCATAAATGCTTCTTCAGAAATACGGTAAGCCAACAGCACACTTGGGAAGAATCCCCATTGCTTGCCTTTAGGGAATTTAGACGAGCCATCATAACGGAAAGAGAATTCACCTATATACTTTCCTGCATAATCATAATTGAATCGACCAACCAAAGCCCTGGAAGCATTCTCTGACAAGCCACTTCCTGTTCCTTCCTGATTTTCAGTATTACCTGCAAACAGATAAGGAATGGGAATTTCGAAATAGCGTTTCGCACTAAAGTCATATCCTTGGTTATATCCCTCTTCATAAAGCATCATAGCACCAACATGATGTTTATCAGCAAATGTATTGTCATAATTTAATTGTACATTCCACAATGTAGAATAAGATGTACTAAATACACGTTTCAACTCAGTTTTACTATTTCGAGTAGCAGCTACATCATATTGCTCTGTAACGGCATTATAACGGTACTCGTTATACTCTTGCTTATAATTTGCATTATCGTTATAAGTTTTATCATAGCTGAACATACCTTTGGCTGTCAATCCCTTGACCCATGGAACTGTATATTCTAACTGCATATTAGACTGGAAGATATTCTTCTTGTCTTTTACATATCCAGCTAAATCAGGACGGATAACAGCAGCCGGGTTAAATTCCACATCCGGATGATAGTAGTAAGGATCAGTATTATTAGCATATACCGGATCTGTAGGACGTGAGCGCCAAAGCATCTTGAAGACCTCCCAACTAGACATATTTTGCCGGTTAGTTTCGTCCATAATCATATTCAACTTAACGCCTGCCTTCAAATTCTTTGTAATTTGAGCATTCAAGTTAGAACGCAAATTGTAACGGTGGTAATTAGCAGAATTAGTGCGGAAGAAACTACCTTGATCGTTATAACCAAAATTAACATAATAATCTACCTTCTCACTACCTCCACTGACAGATATATTATGTTGCTGTTGAGGAGCAGTCTTCTTCATAACTGCATCATACCAGTCTGTATCAGCCATTTCACCATTCGCCAGTTGCTCAAAATACGAATCATCGTACGTTAAAACAGGGTTAGAAGTACTACGCATAGTAGTCTCATTATACAGAATAGCACGGTCGCGTGAGCGAAGAGGACGCAATATTTCAGCCGGTGTTTGAATACCATAATAAGCTGAATACTCAATCTTAGCTTTTCCCTTTTCTCCTTTTTTAGTAGTAATCAGCACTACACCATTAGCTGCACGCACACCATAAATAGCAGCCGATGCATCTTTCAATACAGAAATACTCTCCACATCATTCGGGTCCATACGCGGCATATCCCCACGTGGCACACCGTCAACAATTAACAAAGGTGCACCCAAACCACGAATATCAAACTGATTGGTAAACTGTCCTGGCTCAGATGTTTTTTGTATATTTCGAACACCCGGCAATTTACCTGTCAACATATTCTGAATATTGTTACTTTTGGTAGAGATAATTTCGTCATTATCCACAGCAGATACAGCACCCGTTATAGTAGCTTTCTTTTGTGTTCCATATCCTACCACTACTACCTCATCCAACTGGTTTGAGTCTTCCTGCAGAACAATCTTATAAGAAGTTTTATTATCCAACTTCATTTTTTTAGTTATATAACCAATATAGGAGATTTCCAACGTTGCTCCTGCAGGAACTTTAAGATTAAAGTTACCGTCAACATCGGTAATAGTACCCAGTGCTTTATTACCAACGACCGTGACATTAGCACCAATAATTGCTTCACCTAATTCATCAACAATCTGCCCGGATATACTTCGGGAAGTTTGTGCACGCATCGGAGTAAGCACCATCAAGAACATCATTAGCATATACCAAGAAGCGTATTTGCTAACTCTCACAAAATTAGATTTGTTTTTCATGTGTTTCATACATCTCACTTTTAAAATTGTTTTTCATAAAATAACGTATCCTTTAAATTAATAAGTAGGAAGGATGTGTCTTTGGTTAACTTGTATTTTTCATATGCATTTCTTTTAAAGTTATGTATTCTTTTAATTTCCTTGTCTTTTTTAAATTGTTATCCTAAATACAATCTTGTATTTTATTCTTAAAAAAGAACTTATTATCGAACCTATTATTATCGTTTTGATACGACAAAATTATATACCAAAGATTAAAAATTGAGTGATATCACGCTTATCTGGTGCTTAATTTTGAATTAAATTAAAAGATTAATCGCTTCTTTACCAACATATAGAATGATCTAGAACAAATAAGAACTTTTTTTTCGTTCTATGTTGACCATATGGCTATCAGAGCGATTATTCTGTAGGAGATTGATGAATCACTAATGTCTTTTTTTCATGAGGTATCGGATAAGCAGTAATCCAAACTTCAGGAGATAAAGAGAGGTTCTTTTCATCATAAGCTAGCAGAAACACCTCTATATCTTTATTTTTAAAATTTTCATCTAACTCAAAAAAATAAGTATAATTGGAGTCAGATTGTACAGTCGTATTTTCCCATGGGTTAGCCGGATAAGAAGTTGCCCTGGAGGATGCTCCTATATATTGACCATCTACTTTTAATGTGACATATGCCCCCTCTACGCCATGCTTCCCGTTTACAGCTACACAAAGGTAGCTATCAGGAGCAATCTCGTCCAACCGAAACATAGCTTTCCAAGTACCAGCACATCTCATTACAGAGGTATCAGCAAAAAGATTATTGGCTCTAAAGTTATCAGGCTCTATCTTTTTTCCAGCAGCATATACTTCCACTTCGGCTATTGCATCAGGAAAAGGTTTCATTTTAAGATACCTCATATGCTCCCCTACTTTTAGACTCATTGTTGCACCAGCCCAAAAGGATACAGGCCTCCAACCCTTCAGATCGGATGAAATATAAGCAACATTGCCTTCATCAACCAATAAAGGTTGCAATTCATACTCGTTATTTACTTTTATAAGAATACTATCTACCAATAGACTTTCTCCAAGATCCAAACGAAAACAACCACCCTTTATTCGAATATCACCTTTTCTTTTTGATGACCAAAATCCTGTCTTCATATTGCCATCAAATAAATATTTATCCCAAACACCACGATTAACAAAGGCAGACTGATTAAAAAAAGCGTTACGAGCCGCCTCTACCTGTTTAATCTTTGTTGCTCCCGAACGATATAGAGAACGAACTTCCATTGCATTATTATCTGCAGCAAACACCGTAGCCTCATATAAGGTATTTACATCATAAGGTACAGATACAGGAGATAAATCGACAATTTTCCGATGATAAGATTTTGAGTATTTACCACCTTCAAAATTTATATTCATCGTTTTAGAATTACTCAATTTCTTTGTAACATCCTGCCCATCCATTTCTATCTTTTCAACACTGGATAAATTATTTAATTTGATGTGCGCTTGCGTTCCTGCAAATCCCAATAAATTTATTTCAATCGGTTTCCCCGCTACATCTTTTATTATTTCAAAATCAATCCCTTCTACTCCAATACCATCCAGACTTTCATCTGCAGAAGCATAAAACAACATTGACCTGAACGGTAATACGGTAACTTCAACAGATTCTCCATAGTTATAAATACCTAATATCTTTTCAACAGGATGATATAACCGGCACTTAACATGTTTACATTCTTCCAGACCGATCTCATGATTTAACACAATATTGACTTTCTGAGGTTCCCAAGTCAAATTCCTCAATGTTATCAACCTCGTTTTATTATCTCCCCTCGAAACAGCATACTTCCCATAGGCTGGAGGTAGTTCTACACCATCTACCAATAAACCTGAAAAATTTCGATGTAGATTAAAAATTCTCGCCAATTTGGGAAACTCCCTATCTGATAATAGCCAAGGATTGCCATATATTTGAGGAGAAAGTAACAAAGACCTATTAAATGCCTGTAAAACAAGTTCATCTTCCCAATAATCCAAACAGGAAGAAAGGCAAACCCCATGGTCCTCTGTTAATCTTTTCAAATCAGGTACAATACCTCTTCCCAAAGCTCCTACTCTATTGTGAGGAGCTGCACATGTATTGAATGAATTTACATCAATATAGCTCTCTTTGCCCTCCCACAAAAAAGTTGTTGCACATTGTTCCGCCTTTTTCAACCCTAAACGATGATTCAAAAGAATTAAGTCTGGAGAATATTTCCTACACTCTCCAATCATATCCACAAAAAGATCTTCTTTCTCTTCTCTCAATGGACCACAAACTGCATCAAATTTAAAAAGAGCCCAATCATAATTACGGCAGAGTGATACTAACATCTCTTTTCTTTCCTCTGCACTCTCCGGAGTATCCCCAAAACCATCTGGTCCTCCCCAAAGCCCTAAACGTACTCCATTCTGTTTAGCCTTTAGATAAGTAGAATCCAACCCTTTAGGGAATTTATTCTTAAACCGTTGGGAGTTTATACTCCCATAAATATTTTTACCATCAATCAACCCTGCATCAAAAGCATATATATCCAACCGCATCCCATATTCCTGACGAAGCCATTCAAAAAAATCCAAATTGGCCAATGTCTGTGATTCTGTAGTTCCTTCATTAGTGTTGTTTATCCAAGAAAAATATTCTGCCTTTGACAAGCTTCTTTCAGTAATATCAGATTCTGAACCATGTTCCTTCAATATCTTCAAGACCTTATCTCTGTATTTTAATGCGGTTTTTGCATCATTCAACCAATTATATTGACCGATAGGATATGCATTCGCCAATAAATTCATATCCTCCGAAACTTGTTCTATCTTTTTCAGAGATAAAAAAATACGTTTCTTCAAACCTTTAGGATGAAACTGCTTGGCTCTGACATATATTCTGGAACCATAATAGGCCGTACATACAGCTTCATGCAAACATGCAGTCAAATAAGTACGATAAAATAGTTGGTATAAATCATTATATGTCGCAGATTCTAATAATGGTTTTACTTTTTCTATTTCAGATACTGCTTCAGAAGCAAGTTTAACTCCATACTGTTTTTCTGTTATAATATAATTATAATATACACTATCCAGTTTTTCATCAGGTTCTATCCATTGGTTATCAAATACTGACTTCACTTCAATAGCTAATGGAGATGATAACGATTTAAAGTGTACAGGAGCAATATGATTTATAATATCTTTCCAATAATGAAATGTTCTATTTATGTTATGTTCAACATGAACCATAGGCGGATCAATCCACCTTCCAGACACATGCCTGCTATATCCCCATTTATTATTTTCATAATTTAGAGAGGAATGATCTGTTAGATTTGTTCCTAAGGTATAAAAAACAGATGTAACTATATCATATGCACTTTGAAATGCTTTTCTAATGGGTAATAAAGCATCCTCACCATACCTTGACGTAATAAATTCATTATAAATTTGCATTGGAGATACAGTTTGTTCTTCTGTCATCCGCTTCAATGCATACAACTGAATTTCATTAGCAGTTCCTAATATGCTGGTGTCCCCATAACGATCCGTCCTTGCAACATATCCGGTAACATTGGGACAGTTAATATAACTACCCCATCTTTTCATTGTATATTCAGGCCATGTGTTAGCAACAACACCTTGCCCACTGTATTCATTACCAGAATCAAACTCTACAATTGTAGGTCTATTCATCTTTCTGATATAGGAGTTATCCGGATGCGTCAGAAAGAAATCATGAGGGGTTTCTTTCATCATTAAAATGACCTTATCACTCTTTATATGCTCTATACATCCAACAGTACTCTTATACTCTTCTTCCGAATAAGCAAAAGTACGAATATAGAGTTTCTTTCCTCTTTCACCAATAACGACATCGGAAATAGCATTTACAACAGCTGCCAGTTTTTCCTCAGGGGTTTTCATATTCATTGAGTACTGCTTTTCCGCATAAGCTCCAGTTTCAATAAATGTTAGCACAAGTCCATCTGCTTCAGGAGCCCTGTTGAGCATCCGGCGATAGTCATCTTTAAACCATTCCCAGAATTTAGGATTATCCAGATTTATTGTACCATTAGGTCCTGTTCTAAAACACGATGGATAATAATCCAGAGAATATAAGCTATGATCCCAAAGCAACACTTCATCAATACCTTCTAAATGTGCAAGACGAATGAGTTTATTAACCTGTTCACATACCTTTTCTTCTTTAATGGCCTTTAAATCATGGATGATCTCATGGGACAACTGAAGCTGATTGATATTATACTCTTTTGCTGTTTTTATTGTCCGGATAGCACGTTCCATATTGTCAGACAGAATAATCCATCCCCTAACACTTCCATCTGCAAAAAGATTTGCAAAGAAAGATAAGAAAAAGAAACTAACTATTATAAATCTCCTGAGGCTCATTTCAATATAACTTTTATTTCTTTACCACTATATTTTATCCTCTTTATCACATCTTTACCTTTGAGTTTAATAATAAGGTCCCTGTCCTTTACTGCATAGTCGCCAGTGCGTTTTCCAACTATAAATTCCTTTGTACGATCATTCCACTTAAACGGAATAGTACTATAATTGCCATTTTTATATTTCAATGTCTCACCATCATCTTCATATAAATCGAAGCTTGCATTTTCCCCACCAAAGACATGAATTTCAAGCGGAACATCAACATTAATATTTTTCTCAACAGAAGTATAATAGGGGATGATAGAACCAGACTTCACAAACAAAGGCATTTTATCCAGAGGTGCGTCTGCTGTGATTGTAGTCCCTCCTTGGTAGATTGCACCAGTCCAGAAATCTACCCAAGTATATCCTTGTGGCAAATATACAGAACGGGAAGTTGCTCCTGCCTCCAAAACGGGGCAAACCAAGAGAGCAGGTCCATACATAAACTGATCTTTACAGTCTAATACATTTTGATCATAAGCAAAATCAAAAGCCAGTAAGCGCATTGGCGTATAATGCTCGTGAGTAACTTTACCTGATAGAGTATAAATATAAGGCAAAAGCCGATATCGTAATTTTATAAGATCAGTACAGATACGTTGTACCTCTGGACCGTATGCCCATAACTCATTCGGTGCTTTCGTATCTCCCGGATAACGACGCCCATGGCAGCGAAAAACGGGACAGAATGTTCCATACTGAAACCAACGTACAAACAATTCCTGATAATCTTTTTTAGACGGGTCTCCTCCTGAATAACCACCAATGTCTGTAGTCCAGTAGGGAATTCCCGTTGCTGTAAAGTTTAATCCTGCTGCTACTTGCGTTTGTAATTCGGCAAATGTCGTTGGAATATCACCAGACCAGACAGCTGTTCCCCACTTTTGTTGGGAAGCCCATGCACAGCGGGTCAACAAATAAGGGCGGATATCGGGACGAGCTTTGGTTATTCCTTCATAAAAATGGGATGCATGAACCAAAGGATATACATTTCGTACTTTCTGGGCTGATCCGGCATAAGTATTAAGTGGTAAGTATGAGGCTACATGGTCAGGTTCCGGTCCATCCAAAAACCAACCATCAATATTCAAGTCCACTAAAGAAGATACCTTATCCCAATACATCTTGGCTGCATCTGGATTAAAAGTATCATATATATAGCCGTCAATAGCTTTTGCTCCTTCCAATATATACCCTTTTTGTGACATTTCATTATAATTAGGGATACCTGGTTTGAAGCAGGGCCACATTGTCAGAACTACCTTCATGTCATAAACGTTATGAAGACTGTCCAACATTGAAGGAACATCAGGAAATAAAGTTTCATCAAACCTATGTGAACCTGTTCCGTACTTACCCCAATAATGATAATCTATAAAGATAGTACTTGCAGGAATATCCTCTTCCTTCATTCTCTTGGCTACATCCATCACTTCTTTTTGAGTAGCATAACGATTACGGCTTTGGTGATAACCTAAAGCCCAATCGGGCAACATCGGAGCCACTCCCGTCAAAGAACGATATGCAGCCACTAAATCATCCATTTTATCACCAACAAAAAGATAATAGTTAACGATCTTACCGTAATCAGAAGCCAAACTCATACCGGTACTATTGTCTGTATAAATAGTCCGGGAAGGATTATCCCAAAACAATCCCCAACGGCCAGTAGAATAAATAACCGGTACCGCAGCTTGCGTATTAAACTGAACCAGTTCCCGCTTGGCATTCCGCAAGTTCATCAAGTTATCTCTAAACTGGCCCAAACCATATAAAGCTTCTTCATCCTGCAACTGGAACTTACAATATGCATTGACAGAATCTCCACATATATTCATTCTCGCTTTTTCAGGGAACTCTTTCAATAAGATTTTCCCAGACTCATCAAGCAGACTGATATAGCCTTTATTCTTATTTACAGTAACAACTAAACGGGAAGAACGCAATACAATATTTTCCTGAGTATCTTCCACTTTAAACTCTGCCACTTTTGCCTGTTGCGTTACGGCAAAACTCTTATATTCTTTTATTTCATTCTCAGAGCCGAACATCACATGTACACTTCCTATATTATAGGGTTGCAAATACAAAGTTCCGCCCGAAGTCTGAATCCATAAAGCCTGCCGTTTCTTTTCCCAGGAAAGAACTGTTTGTGGTTGTCCTTCCTTAGCCACGACTTGTAAGACATTAGGATGTACTACATCATGGTAATTCTCACCCAAAGAGACATCACTAAAAATCCCTTTACTCCGTTTTTCTGCTATGATTCTAATACGATCAAAATCAAATTTACCTGATAAAGTATACTCAGCATTTTCCAAATCAGGCACAGAAGCTGCGGTAGGACTATAAAAAACATATGCCTTATCAGCCTCTTCAGAAAAATCGATACGCACTACAACCAACTGCGGCTCCTGCGTCTGTTTGACTTCAACAAATATTTTTTCACTATTACCTTTCTCAAATGAAAAGCCCAAACGCGAGTTTCCTTTTTCTTTCAACGCCAGAAAACTACACCAAACTGTTCCATTCACATCGTTCAATTGCACATCTCTATACATACTCACCTTTTTAGAAGAGGCATCTAAATGCCAACACATTTCAGGCGCAGCAACAGATGCTATCTTCAGACTTCCTTTTTCTTGCTTTACAGAGGTCATATCCCCTTTCCAGGAATCCTTTAATACAGGCTGTTTTTGAGCATATACAATAGAAACTGAACAAAATAAGATACTGAGAATCAAAATTATATTTTTCATAATCGACTATTATTTACAACATTTACTTACAACTCCATTCTCCATAAGAGAGATATACCCCAATAAAGCGCCCCAATGGTAGAACTTATCACTTCGCACAACATCATCACCTTCACCAGTGAGAGCATTATAATTCTCAAAGACATATCCATGCGATAACCAGGATTTCAATAATAATTTTTGAGATTTTTCGGCAAAGGCATGTCTCACTTCCGGAAATTCATAATTATTCAATCCCAGGTACACCAAAAAATTCAATGGTGCCCAAATGCGTCCCCGCCAATACTCATTATCTTTAAATGCAGGATCATTTTTAGGAACAGAAGGTATTACATATTCCCCCCAGAATTCATCAGTATCCAGTAAATGCTCTTTTATCATCCTTTCCGCTTGACTCTGTGTAGGCACTTTTGCCAGCAATGGATAAAAACAAGTGGGTGAAGTACGATAATTAAATTTCAGATCTCTGGTAGAACGATTATAGTAAAATCCAGTCTTATCATCCCATAATCCTGCCAAATTGTTACGATAATATTCCGCACGTTTTCTAAGTTCGGTTACATCTTTTTTATAGCCAAGTTCTTCCGCTATTAAAGCCAGATAATCACAATCCATAATATATAAAGAAGACATACCTACATCATGCTGTTCCAGCAAATGTTTTTGCTTATTAAAAGGCACTCCATCATACATTGGAGAATTATCCAATCCTGATTCCAAAACAGCACCATAATGACAATCCGTATCAAACTCAGACCTGAAATAAGTAACCTTTTCATAAGGATTACTACCTAAGCACAATAACCCTCTATCCTCTCTATTCTGGCTCCACCAGCGATTCCAGGTTAGTAATTCTTTATACAATAACTCCAAGAACCATTTTTCCTGATATTGCTTATATATTGTCCAGACAGCCAAAGAACCAACAGGTGGCTGAGAACGATCTCTTGATTTAAAATTATTGCTATAAAAACAGTTGGGTACAAATCCACGCTCTGTTATTGCTTTAGTTATCTCTACAGCATTTGCATAAGCCAATTCTTTATTACCAACAGCGAGCATCATCGATGCAAAGTAAGTATCCCAGCAGAACAGTGTGAAACCACCAAAATCTTCACTGGCAAACCATTCGGAACTCCAAATCCGGCTTACAGGAGTAATCACTCTCCTAATACCAGGATCATATATATTATCCCAAGCCAAAACACTTTGCATGGCATTATAACAATCATAATTTGCACCAAACTGTTTCTGATTAGAATTAATAAAATCCCGGGCACGATTATTAATAAAAGCAATTGCATCATCTAATCCCATATTTTCTCCGCAACAGATAGCAACCGGAGTATCTAAAGACAGAATAAACTCCCTTCCTTTTTTTTCCAGAAGTTCACCCTCTATATAAGTTTTTATTTCAACAACTTTATCACGTGATGCCAATGTAAATCCTAAACTATCCACGCTAAGTGTATTGCCCCGTTTCCAAAGACTTTCAGGGATAACCACCAATCGTCCTCCTTTCTTCGTCTCAGTCAGTGGTCTGATTAGAATTATATTTTTAAGCCCCATAGCAGCACTTTCTACCTGTAACTTATATCCTCTCCAATCTATGGTCATTTTGGTATAAGCTCCATCAAATGAATGAGGTCCCGGCTGCAATAACGGTGCCTCTTTAGCTCTATCTCCGATTCTGAATTTCCTCACGCGACTCCCATCTGTATCCATCATATTCAGGTCGACAGCAAAGCCATAAGGAAGAAATACATGAGTCAACACACTACGAGTATCCCAAGTGTTCCAACCGGAAGCCAATCGTTTTTGCAAACTCTCATATAATTCTTCAGGAGTGTTACCTGAAATGACCTTAATAGGATAGATAAACAGCCCTACTAAAAACAATCCGATCAATAAGTGCTTTTTCATTGTTTAAAGACTAAATTAGACATCAGTTAAACTTCTCATATGGAAGGTTTCAGGAATACTTCCACGAATGCAAAATAAAAGCCTTAGTCTTAAAAAACAGAGCCATCCTTTATTAATTGGACATTAAAAAAGCGCTTAATTGTTATGATTAAGCGCTTTTTCTTACTTTAAGAAATTATCATCGATATAAATTGCATAAGGGGACCTTATATTCCTCTCCTAATGAATCTTTATACTCTTTGCAAAAACGGTCATATACACTCTTTGCAATACCTTTTTTACCTTGTATGAAAAGAATAGAACATTTGGCTGCCAAAGCTTCTTCATTCAAAGGATCATGCAAGAACAGGATATCAGCAATACGTAATACCGTATCATAATTATTGCGTTGTACATCCAACAAATTCCTCAGCAAATCAATAGAAAGGCTGGAATAAGAATCTTTAAACTCATCTAACCAATCAACAATAGTATTTGACAGCAACGGACCATACAACAAAATCTCCAATATCTGATTTAGGAGTTGGTCATCTCCATGTTCACCGTTTTCCTTGAATTGACGAATACAATTTAATGCCATACAATAGTCACAGAAAACTTTCTCACCCCACCGGATACACAAAAATCCCGTATCACTGACAACTTCCACATCACCTACTTTTTCTAGCAATACACGCAACTTACGCAAAGTCACATTACGATTATTACGAGCAGATTCCTCTTCTTTGTCCGACCACAGAATATCTGTAGCTTTCTTAGTCAAAATGCCTTGCTTATTCTTCTCAGTATAAAGGACCAGTAATATAAGCAAGCTTTTCAATCGTGGTGTAAAAGCTCCTGTTATATCATTGCCATCTTTATCACGAACATTAAATGTACCCAACAAAGAAATAGCCGAGCGACTACGATCAAAATACTTTTCTTCCACTGCAATCTCCTCCGTGGCTTCATTAACAACGAGTGCCTCCGTTTGAGCATTATTTATTTTTATATCTTCAAAATCCATTCTCTTTCTGCTATACTTTATCCGGTAGAAAAGAAAAACCGTTCCTCCCAGCAATAGTATGCCACATAACCACCATAGCCACACTGGAGCAGAATGTTTATCTACAACCTGCGCAATTTCATTATCATTCAACAATGGAGTATTAATAGAATAGATAGACACATCGTGTGTGCGGTCACTCAATATTTTATCCATAACCAAATATAGCTTATGATGAGCAGGCGATGAATAAAAACTAAAATCGCAATCCTGATAAACTAAATCATTATGAATAGGTTTCGATATCTCCACCCAAGCAGAATCATTCATAAAAACCTTCCAAAGACTTCCTCCGCCTTTCATACTAACAGCATAAAAAGAACTGTCCGAAGGTTCAAAGTACATAGAAGACGCCATCAACAATACATCCGTAGCCTGTCTTTTCTTCCATACGCTACGAGACTTTCCCGTTTTCAAGTTAATGGCACACAACTCGTAATAAAAATGGGCATTAAATTCCTGCTTTCCCTGCTTATTTCCACGCCCACCAAAAATATACAATTCGTCGCCTACTATAGCAGCTGCAGATGAGTAACGAGGAGAAATAACAGGGGTATATGCAACTTCTTCAACCTGTTTCATACCCGCTTTCAACCGATATAGATTATTCCTATATTGGTAGAACCCATATCCTCCCCAAAAATAATAAGAAGAATCTGATGGATTAAACGTACGTGCATGGTTGTAGTAACGAGGCTCATCCAAATGTCTTTCATTCAGACTCCATTTCCCTTCGTCAACAGACAAAGCTGAAACCAATTTCTCGTGTAAAGAATAAGACAATAACCGATTGGTTAGTGTATCATAAACCATGTGGTCTGTATATTCCATAGCCGGATACCCCTCTACAATGGAAACTTCGTTCTGGTTACCAGAAATACCATTTAATATTTCTATTTTGTTTTGTCGCACAAGATAAAACAAGGCATCACGGGCATTAAAAGCAATATCCAAGCGGTCTGAGGTTTTCTCTGCATATATTTTCCGCCATTCAATATGATTATCGATCAGCCATGAAGGATAAGATGCTAATGCCACAGCTCCTTCAATTTCGTCAAGACAAACATCAGCATTATGCTTCCACAACTTCCAATATCTTATCAGTTCTCCATCACGGGTGATCTTTATATCCCTAATATCCATAGGAACTACATCTGCAGAGAAATATGGAGATTTTCCAAACAAGACCGTAATGTCTTTGGTACCACGCAAAGGCACTACCATCGTAGTATCCTTACTGTCATATTTCAAATCAATTTGATTCTCTTTTATATTAAGGTGTAAAGACACAGGAATCCATTTGCCTTTTTCAATATTGGTATTAATAGCAAACATTCCCTCATTAAAAACGAGAGCAGGAAAATTCCTGTTATTATCACCTGCAGCAAAAACAAAATGAAGAAATTGATTTTCATTTGTACATAAATGGAGGATAGCCCCGAAGTCGGGCTCATTGCGAACCCACATTTGAAAATCTATAATAAACTCATTCTCCACATGAAAAGGAGAGTTCTCATTAAGAGACAAAGAGGTGCGTTCATTGCCTGGCACAGAATGAGATTTGAAATGAAGGCCATAATCTATAGAAGCCAACACCTTCAAATTTCCCAATGAGAAGAAACACAATATCCAAATTAGCAATTTACTTTTCATAGTATCTCGTTAAAGAACACTCTGCAAAGGTATAAAAAAATCCCCCATAACAAATAAAGGACACAAAAATTTGGAATCTGAATTCAATTAAACCGATATTATGCGCAAATTAATAACAAATTAATCAGAGAAGTAATATCCCTGATATACTTTTGCTGCAAAGGACAAAAGACTTGTTCTATTATCAAATTAAAACAGTATTATGAAAAAACTTTTTCTTAGTCGCATGAAAGTAAAATCGTTGATTACTTTTTTACTATTGGTACATTTCTTATCTATCTCTACATTGGTAGAAGCCAAAGTACAACTACCCTCTGTACTCAGTAGCAACATGGTATTGCAGCAACAAACAGATGTAAAACTATGGGGAAAAGCCAAAGAAAATTCGTCTGTTACCATAAAAACATCATGGGATAACAAAACGTATAAAACGACTGCAGACAAGCAAGGAAAATGGTTATTAAGTGTCTCCACACCAACAGCCGGAGGCCCCTATGAAATTACATTCAGCGATGGAGAGGCTCTAACATTGAAAAATATATTAATAGGTGAAGTCTGGTTCTGCTCCGGACAATCGAATATGGAAATGCCCATGAGTGGTTTCGACCGCCAACCCACTCAGGGCACAAACGATATCATAACCAAAGCGAAAGCCTCTACCCCAATTCGCATCTACAACACCGATTCTAAAGATGGAAGATGGGTACGGCAGTATAGCAAAACGCCACAGGAAGATTGTAAAGGTGAGTGGTTAGAGAATACTCCAGTCAACGTATCCCACACAAGTGCAGCAGCTTACTTTTTCGCCCGATATATTCAGGAAGTTTTAGAAGTACCGGTTGGTATTATTGTATCTTCTCTTGGAGGGTCAAAAGTAGAAGCATGGATGAGTCGGGAAGCCATAAGCCCATTTAAAAGTATTGATTTAGCCATACTCGACAATGATGAACCTGTAAAAAATATCACAGCTACCCCATGTGTACTCTACAATGGGAAAATAGCTCCTTTCACTAATTTCACCATTAAAGGCTTCCTTTGGTATCAAGGCGAAAGTAATCGTGACAATGCTGATTTATACCAAAGTCTGATGCCTGCTTTTGTCAAAGACTTACGCAGCAAATGGAATATAGGAGAATTTCCTTTTTACTTTGTAGAGATTGCTCCCTTCAATTATGAAGGTGCCGATGGCACCTCAGCCGCCCGCATGCGTGAAGTCCAGCAACAAAATATGAAGGATATCTCTAACAGCGGAATGGTCACCACTCTGGATATAGGTCATCCGGTCTTCATCCACCCGACAGATAAAGAAACGGTAGGTAATCGTCTGGCTCTTTGGGCACTTGCCCAAACCTATGGACGAAAAGGATTCGGTTACGCCACTCCTATTTATAAATCCATGGAAATATCAGGTAACAAAATATACATCAATGTGGACAACGCACAACGTGGACTTTGTCCCATGTGGACCCCGCTCGAAGGATTTGAAATTGCCGGTGAAGATAAAGTTTTCTACCCGGCCCATGCTGAAATAGAAACCAAGACTACCCGTCTTGCCGTATCATGCGATAAAGTACAGCATCCGGTAGCCGTCCGATATGCTTATAAAAACTACGTCAAAGCAAGCGTATTCAACATCTATGGTATCCCCGTAGCTCCCTTCAGAACGGATAATTGGTAAATATCAAACTCTCAAAAAGATCATGAATAGACACATTTTTCTTTTTTTTCTAATTCTCTTGACAGCTTCCGCACTTCAGGCGCAACAGTCCCGACTTGTGAAAGTAGGAGAAGGATATAGCCAGACATCAGTCAACACGACCGTCTTCAGAAATAATTCACTTGTGACACAAGGCGATGAGCAATACATTTGTTATTATGATGCAGATGGTTATCTGATATTGGGTAAGCGTAAGCTAAATGTTGACAAATGGACACTACAACGTACACAATATAAAGGGAATGTAAAGGACGCCCATAATGGTATCAGTATGATGCTGGATGGGGACGGTTATTTACATTTGTCATTCGACCATCACGGACACAAGCTAAACTATTGCCGCAGCACAGCTCCACACACACTGGAACTTGGAGATAAAGAACCAATGACCGGTGTAGATGAAGGAAACGTAACTTATCCGGAATTTTATTCACTAAATGGAGGTGATCTGTTATTTGTTTACCGTTCCGGTTCTTCCGGCCGGGGGAATCTGGTAATGAACCGTTACTCTGTAAAAGAAAAAAAGTGGAATAGAGTACAAGATATCCTGATAGACGGTGAGAATGAACGGAACGCTTACTGGCAACTCTATGTAGATAAGCAAGGTACTATCCATGTATCTTGGGTATGGCGTGAAACAGGACAGGTGGAAACAAATCACGATCTCTGTTATGCCCGTTCTTATGATAATGGTGTGACATGGTATAAGGCGAATGGACAGAAATACGATTTACCAATCTGCTATAAGAATGCAGAATATGCCTGCCTCATTCCTCAAAATTCGGAATTAATAAACCAGACCAGTATGAGCGCCGACGCAAACGGTAACCCATACATTGCCACTTACTGGCGTGATCCGGATAGTAAAGTTCCGCAATATCGTGTTGTATGGCATGACGGGAAGATATGGCACACTTGTCAGGTTTCAAACCGTCATACGCCTTTCTCCCTAAAAGGTGCCGGCACCAAAATGATTCCTATTGCCCGCCCACGTATTGTAGTAGAAGATGGTGAAATCTTTTATATCTTCCGTGATGCAGAACGGGAAAGCCGAGTATCTATGGCACATACAACAGCGATAGAAAGCGGGAAGTGGACCTATACTGACCTGACAGATTTTTCGGTAGATGCTTGGGAGCCATCGCATGATACAGAATTATGGAAACAGAAACGACTTCTCCATCTTTTTGTGCAACATACAAGACAGGGGGATGGAGAGAAAACTGTTGAGTTTACCCCTCAACCAGTATATGTATTAGAAGTGAATAACAAGAAATAACATGAGAAAAAGAATATTCTTATTAATATGCATAATGTGTACCTTAGTACACAGCATAGCAGCCCAACCAGAAAAGAACTCCAATCCTGAGTTTCTAACCAAGGCTTTCGTGCATCCGGGCATGGCACAAAGCAAACAGGACCTTGACTACATGCGCGAAATGGTAGTAAAAGGTATACAACCCTGGAAAACCGCTTTTGATAATTTAAAGAAAAATACCTCTTTAGATTTTATCCCCAAACCATTTGCTGAAATATCAGTAGGTCCCTATGGAGCAAACAGTATAGGCGGACGTGAGTTTTCCGAGAGTGCAGAAACAGCCTATAACCATGCATTAATGTGGTATATAACCAAAGACAAAGCCTATGCGCGTAAAGCCATTGAAATCTTGAATGCGTGGAGCTATGTTCTCCGGGGATTCGATGCAAACAATGCCAAGCTGAATGTAGGCCTATTCGGATATTACTATCTCAATGCTGCTGAAATTCTGAAACATACCGATTCCGGCTGGGCATCCAAAGACCTGCAACAATTCACACAAATGGTCCTTACAGTCCTTTATCCCACTATCAAAGACTTCTTCACCGAAGCTAATGGTAACTGGGATGCATCCATGATTAGTACCATCATGTGTATCGGTGTTTTTACTGATAATCACGAAATTTTCAACCGGGCAGTAGAAAGATTCTACTGGGGGGAAGGCAATTCCGGCATCACCCGCTATCTCTATCCGGGCGGACAATGCCAAGAAACTACCCGGGACTGGGGACATGTACAATTAGGTATAGGTGAATTTGCCAAGGCTGCACAAACCGCCGACACGCAAGGATTAGATTTTTATAGTGTAGCTGATGACAGACTGGCACAGGGCTTCGAATATACAGCACGTTTCATGTTAGGAGAACATATTGACTTGTTCGGAGTCTTTACAGATAGAGATAACGACAAATTCAGGGATATCTACGAATCCATATACCAGCATTACAAGGATACAAAAGGACTATTACTGCCATACACCGAAAAAGCAATAAAACAACACACACGTCCGAAGTCATCAGTAGGTTTTCTGACAGCTGCCAAAGCTCCAGTTTCCAACGCTCCGGCAAAAACATCTCTTTATACAGGTTTCGATAAATTTCTGAAACCGACAGTAATCGGAGCATTAAAAGGCAAATCAAAAATGCTTCCTGCCAACAGTATCTTTGTAAAACCGGGAGAATCTATACAAAAAGCCATAGACTCCAATCAAAAGAGCGGTAAATGGATCATTTTGGAAGCAGGAGTACATACGCTGGAGACTCCTCTAAAGATATATAGTGGTACTCTTCTTGCCGGTCAGGGGCGCGAAACCATTATCTTTCCGGCGCCACAAATAGGAACTGCAATCATTAATGGAGAAGAAATTCTCGCTGATGTTACTATCCGCGACCTTCTGATAGAAGGAGCCACTAAAGTAATCGAAAATGCCGATCCCAATCACGACCGTCGTAGCCGCTCATACATGAACGCTCCCAGCCGGGAAGGCATCATTTTCAAATCAAAAGAGAAAGACGGCATACAGAACATTACATTTGAAAATATTACCGTACAGAATTTCACCAAAAACGGTGTAGCCATAGTTGGTGGAAAGAATATTCGCATTAACCAATGTGATTTCAGTGATAATGGTGCCAGCGTAGTGCCAGGTGCCGGTTTCCATCACAATCTTCATTTGTCATACATCACAAATTGTGACATAATAAGTAGTCGTTTCGATACCTCCCCCTACGGAAACGGCATAAATGCTACTTTCTGTCAGAATGTGAAAGTTATCAACTCAGAAATGGCTCGTAACGGACTCTCAGGCATACGATGTGCAGAAAGTAGCCGGATAACCATCAACAACAGTCTTGCTGAAGGTAACAACGAGCACGGAATATTCATCGAGAAGCAAATGAACCCATGTAAAGACATTACAATCCATCAGAACACCGTACAAAATAACAGATATTGCGGTATTGATGCCCAAACAGCCATCCAACTAAATAACAAAGATAACAGAAGCCTTCATAACGGTAGAGAATAGTGAATAAAAACAATCCAGTGTCATGCCAACGCATGCACTGGATTGTAGCACTGAACTTATCGAAAAAGAACCTATTTAAAACTATCTTTTATCCTCAATCTATTTACCTGCCATTTTCTATTTTGCTTCGGGATTTACAAACAACACTTTCAACGAAGGGAGGAATTCATTTCTATTATCACATCTGAAGTTGCCACTGAATTCATTCTTATCTCTTTCTCCGATTTTGATGCTTACTTTATTCCAACCTTGTAACAAAGGCAATTCTTTATAAGTAGCCTCGTGTCTGTTTTGTCCGGCAGCAGCATATGTCTTATCATTAATGGCAAGCTGGCATTCTTTGGCTTTCACTACCAAAGTCAGCTTAGGCATATTAGGCTCAATCAATAAGTCATCCAATGGGCGGGGACTAAACACATAGATATCCAATGCCCATCCATCAGCCGTTTTCACTAACTTATCTTTTACAGCAGCCGGGAATACCAGTTGATTATCACGCAAGAAGAATACTTCATTTGATTTTACTTCAATCTCCCGGCAGTCAATTCCAGCATTCTTCAATATCATTCCCAATGTATTATATCCCTTTTCTGAATTAGTAAATTCCTTCAATGTACTGATATAGAAGCAGGAAGCACTATTCTGATATTTCACAAATACGGGAGTAGCGGCTGTACATTCATACTCACTTCGTACCGTACCGGCAGTCTTAATTTCTTCCGGACGCTTATTCCAAGCTCTCCAATCGGTCTTACAAGCATTCAGCAATACATCTCCTTCTTCCACTAAAGCACCCTTCAAAGAATATTCCGAAGCATCTGCCCGCTGAAGTTCACAGAAATAGAAATCAGAGTTATTCAATCCACGAATCCATGACTTCTGAACCGGCAGGTAAGAAGAACGTTTCAGGTTATCCAGTGCCACCGGAAGAGGCAGTATCTCATTATATGCATTTACAGTTTCAGGAGTCAAGCCCCATATCCACACGTCAGCACCTTTGGCAATATTAGCCAGCATACTCTTCTTTTCAGCAGCAGCCAAAGTGTAAGTACCGTCTACAATATAAATCATCCGTGCAGGAGCAGTCACTTTAGTAGCAAACTTCACACCCTGTGCATCCATTATGCCCTTTAACTTACTATCCTCTCCTCCTATGAAAATAACTTCCTTATATTTTTCAGCAGGAGCCGCCTCAGGAGCTTCATATTGCTTTTTGTCAACCTCAGCATAAGCCGACCAAGCCGGATGTCCCGATGCATTAGCCGCACGCATGGCATCATACATAGGCCACGGATCGTACAAAGGCAGGTTAGGATCATATCCCGGGTTGAACGTAGTGCAATAAGGCCCTACACGTTCCGGCTGTACGCCCGGTACACCTTCTTTGTATTCTGTGAAGAAAATACCATCTTGGTTGATATCCGGTTCTGTAGTTAAGTCTCTCTTACCCAGCGGCAGAGGTTTCAGAGAATACCATGCCATATTGAAGACCGTACTGTAAGAAGCATTCATAGAACGCTGGTTGGCAAGCAGATGATAACATTCGTTTGCCAGTCCTTCCATACGGCCCAGTTGAGATTCATAAGCTCTTTCACCATTATATTTGGCTACTTGCTCCGGCGTACCGTAGTAAGCCATACTATGTTCGCCGATACCCCAGGGCTTGCCGATTTCCACCCAATGCTTCATTGAGCCCATATCACCATAGTGACCTACCGTAACCGGCAATATACCGTCTCCGTCATCCTCACCATCAGCAGAAATCCAGGGACGCGTAGGGTCGTTGGCACGAACAATATCCCTCCAATCTTCCCAAGCCTTTTTCTGAAGAGGCATCAATTCTGGTCTGTTATATACATGTAGTATTACAGGCTTATTTTCATTACTGATACTCCAACCAAATACAGAAGCATGGTTGCGGTCTCTGAGCACAAAGCGTCTCAGATGTTCTTTGGATGCTTCCCAGAAAAGGTCAGAGTCCAGTTTCGGGCCACCATCACTTGCCCAGTTGGCAGTTTCATTCAATACACAGATACCCATTTCGTCAGCTACATCCAGATAAAAACGGGGATAGATTTGTGCATGAGGACGAACTGCATTTCCATTCATACCCTTTATGGCAGTAAACCAAGCCCATGCATATCTACGCGTCATCTGCGGAATTCCCATGAAGTGCCAGGAGTCACCTCTCAACTGATAAGGTTTGCCGTTCAGATATTGCGTAGTACCTTGCAAAGTCCATTCACGCCATCCGAAACGCTCATATTTGACGTCCAGAGTTTGTTTCTTTGCCTGCAATGAAAGCAATACGGCATAAAGATTAGGTTGTTCGGGTGTCCAGAAGTTCAATTCACCGGATACCGGAACCTGCAACACCACCTTTGTTGAAGCATTGGCAGGGACAGCCACTTTCACGGGAGCCACTTTCAGCGCTTCCTGTCCCAGTTCCCAGGCAGGCACCGGAGCAGAGTTCACGTCTGTTCCCGCTAAATTCAGCCATTCATTAATATTACCCTGAATCTGCAAGTCAGCTTTCTTCTCCGTATTATTCTGTACGGTTACTTCCAGTTCGAGCATATTCTTCGAAACAAGCGGTTTCACGTATACATCTTCCACGTGTACTTTGGGCAAAGCCAGCATATATACATCCTGCCAGATACCCACAATGTGATAACCCCACATGGAACCTGCGGGAATAATGCGGCGACCGATAGTAGAATTGTTCTCAAATAGCGACTGGCTACGAACCCCCACCCATACTTCGGCAGTTTCACCAGCAGCCACCTTATCCGTAATGTCTACGCTAAACGGAAGGAAGATATCAAAATTCTCACCTACTTTCTCTTTATTCACATATACTTCCGTATATCCGGATACAGCTTCAAAATAAAGTTTTATCTGTTGTCCGTCCCAATCAGCAGGAACGGTTATCTTCTTCTTCATCCATGCCATTTTCACTTGTTCCCATTCTTTCGGATAAGATGGATAGTTACGATGGTCGGGGCCTTCCAGGTCTCTGTTAGCAAAAGAGTTGATATTCCATGGAGAAGGAATCTTGATGCGCGTTTGGCTCCATGCATTTTCTTGTGGAAGCGGCAATTCCGGTGCAACACCTTTACCTTGCACATACTCCTGCGGCAAAGCCACAGGTTGGAAATCCCAGAACCCATTCAGGCAAATCTCTTTCCTATACTCTTTTTCGGTCTTGTTCACAAGGCCCTCACTTGGTGCAAATGCGAAATCATACACCAATTTCCCGTCGCTTGACGCACTCTGCCCCACTACCTTTCCGGGTAGTGTAAATAAGGCCGACAGCAAGCATACTAAAATTGCATTTCGTTTCATTAAGAATACTATTTATTTGGTATTAGACATATTTATGTTCTGTCTGCAAAGTAAACGGCAGGGCATTAAAAAGGTGGTCGAAACAGAATTAATATAGACTTAAAAACACATTAATCATTCATATTTCAGGTTATTTACACGATAAGATGGTTTTTTCTTTGAATTTCGTACCTTTGTCCTATGTACTAACAACCATGAGCGCGGACAAATTTAATATAAATCTTCAAGCATATGGCAACTTACACGCATTTCGGAAAGCAAGCAGATGTATTCAAACATTTGATATTTTGTGAGGTTCTTCAAAACGAAAAACCTTCAGTCTATGTGGAGACAAATTCAGCCTCCGCCATTTACCGGATGGAACATACACCGGAACAACAATACGGTATTTATCACTTTCTGGACAATGCAGATAGAGAAGAAGTACTAAAGAATTCCACTTATTATAAAATGGAATGCCCGGAGATTGCTAAGGAGAATTATTTAGGTTCCCCTGCTTTAGCCATGAACATATTAGGAGAACAAACCCGGCAATATCAATTCTTTGATATAGAAAAGGAGGCTTTAGAAAACGTGAGTCGCTATGCTGATAGAATGAAGCTAAATACTGCTGTCCAGACCTGCAATTCTGATTCACTGACAGGAGTAATGGAGCTCTTACCCTCACTCCCTGCATCTTCTTTCGTCCACATCGACCCTTATGAGATTGATAGAAAAGGAACGTCCGGAACGACGTATCTCGATATATTAGTAAAAGCTACACAAGCAGGCATGAGGTGCCTGTTGTGGTATGGTTTTATGACCGGAGATGACAAAACTCATCTAAATCAATATATCGCCGACAAACTGAAAGAAGCAGGTATCCATGAATACACTTGCGTGGAACTGACAATGAATTCAATCAGGAAAGATACAATAATCTGCAATCCGGGCATAGTAGGTAGTGGTATTTTAGCTACAAACTTGTCACAGAAATCAAATACATTGATTCTTGATTATAGCAAAAGATTAGTCAATCTCTACCAACATGCCGAATATAAAAGTTATGATGGAAGTTTATATAGAGAAGTATTGCGGGAAGTCCAAACATAATAATAAAAAAAGGCTATCTATCCCAGACAGCCAATCTTTGTTAACCTTAAATCTAATAC